>Ga0126342_10017893_pt1 | contig 12207 bp, 10 predicted proteins | sample Cyp1metagenome_FD_92528 | JGI IMG/M metagenome (GOLD analysis project Ga0126342, IMG submission 92528) | Coral microbial communities from Lord Howe Island, Old Settlement Bay, Australia - Cyphastrea 1 metagenome | ecosystem: Host-associated > Invertebrates > Cnidaria > Coral ... | reverse complement strand
TAAACCATATTAAACCATATTAAACCATATTAAACCATATTAAACCATATTAAACCATATTAAACCATATTAAACCATATTAAACCATATTAAACCATATTAAACCATATTAAACCATATTAACCATATTAAACCATATTAAACCATATTAAACCATATTAAACCATATTAAACCATATTAAACCATATTAAACCAGAGGCTACATGGAAGTTATAGCGATTTTTGTGCCGCATGTGTGGCCCGTCTTTTGCAGGTCCCAAATGGAAATGGATCCCACTGGTCCCCTATCAAATCGCCATGGCAAGACTTGTCAGACAGACGACACGAATAGGGATACACTGATTGAATCAGAAAAACCCACATAATGATTCAATCTGATACTGATTCAACATGAAAAACTGACATCATTTTCACAGTGATAGATAATATGCATGTATCCCATCAATAGAATAAACTGACATAAAGTGGATTGATTCTGAAAAAATTGAATCTGATTATATAATCTCCATTTTTTAAGTAGCCAAAATTCAGAATCCACATCGATCGCCTCAGGAAGTGCCTGTTCGGCCTGGGCCGTCTAGACCTTAGAAAGCGTCATGGCGACAACTTTCTGCATTTTTGGTATCAAACCATATCCATAGCCATCTGAAAAAAGGTCGTGGAGTCCAAGTTTTGGTGGTTTTTCATCATTCTCGTTTTTGGCAAATCCCAGATTTTCTTGATGAACTCAGCTCTACTCGTTGGAACTCATAATTTAATTAATTACTGTAATATACTTTGATTATAACTAGGCAAAAATCATCAAAGTAGGTTTCATCAATCCTAATTCATCATATATATATATATCATTATATTTCCCGCAGTTTTGGTGATCAACTTTTCATATTTCACAGCAAAATCCCTGTTCAGAAAACGCCTTTTTTTTTAAGGCTCCCGAGCAGTCCACCCCGGCATCCACCCTCCATTGGTGCGCGGACTCATTTGCTTTTTTTTGGGGGGGATGGATGATACCATGGGTGATGCCATGATCATGTTACCCTCTGGTAAACTAACATAACTATGGAAAATCACCATTTTTAATGGGTAAATCCACTATAAATGACAATTTTCAATAGCTTTTGTAACAAATTACCAGAGGGTAGTGAAAAAAACCATCGTATCCACCATCCCCAATTTGACCATCGTATCCTGTGGATTTGAAGCATCGCATCATTTTAAGGGTCGATCGGAAAACTCACCATCATTTTGGGCGCCCTTCGATCAGAAAACTGGTACAAAAAATGAGGATGACTTCATATTGTGCCAGAGTCGCGAGCAGTTTTGAAGATCCAAACGTTGACATTTGGGTTCCAAATGTGTCCAGCATCGAATTTTTGGGGGTTGTTGGTTGAAAAAACAACCCTTCCATTTCCTGGCCCTGTGGCTTGATAAAAAATGACAATTTTACAGCCACCCTTGAAACTATGGAAACTATTGGCTCTTTCCTTTACAACATATCACTCAGTCATATCTGGTAACCAAATTTTGGGTAATTTCATCTCCCCATTCTTGCGGTCGGTCGCTGCGTTTGTATGCTTGCAGAGCCAGAAATTTGTGTTTCATTCTTTTCTATGGATATCTAATGCTAACTTAGTGAATACCTAATGGATATCTAATGCCATATAAACAAAATTCACCCCCCCCTTTTGGCGAATTTTGGAGTCCCTGCTATGAAACAATGGTGAAGCGTTTGATCCCGGAAGGGTTCTTTCTCAGGCAACGCTGATTTTCACCATGGTCATCCCCTGTCAATGGGGATTCAAACATCGCGGAAAATGAAAAGATCCCTCATCCCTTCCTTTGGATTGATGACCATCCCCCAATATGGATAAATAAATAAATATATATATATATATACAAATATATATATACAAATATATATATATACAAATAAATATATATATATATATACAATTATATATAAATATATATATATATAATATATAAATATGTAATCATGATGGGATACATCATGATACATATAGAATATAGAATCGATAATTTCGGCCTCAAAAAGCATCTTCCGGAATCGGTAAAAAACACTAGACATAGAGTAAAAGCATCTTCCAAAAGCGAAAACAAACTACAGCGGCTATACATATAGAGTATGAAGAATATCCATCTTCGATCCCGGAAAAAAAAAAAAAAAAACATTCCCAGGATTTTGACAGAGGCATGGATTGCAGCAGCCGACTGTGATTCAGATCAGTTCCGCAAAGGGACAACGGTGATTTCCAGCTTGTGGGGGGATGCTTTTGTTAAAGTCTAATTGCCTTCTTTAATGTAAAAGTAGTTAGTTAAAAATTGGTCAATTTGGCACACGCATTTCTTTCCACAATCCTGATCCAAAAGTTATTGAAGTAATTATTGTTGTTTTTGAAGGTGTCTGCTTGCATTCTCTTCTCTTCCTATCCGTGCCTTTCCTTTTTTCTGAGATGTTTGTTTGGGTTGCCATCAGTTATCTGCTGCAGGAACACACACATAGAATATGGATGAACATGGTACATTTGTCAGTGCAATGACTGCCTTGAAATTGCCATTTTTAATACGTAAAGTGTAATTAACAACTGGTTAATTTGGGAAACCCATTTCTTTTCTCAATCCTGATCCAAAAGTTACCCAGAACCCCAAACCCAGAACCCCCAATACTATAAAATACTATAAATATGCATTCAGATTTCAAAACCCTGAACCCCTAAAATTCAAAATTTTGAGGCCTCCATTTTTTCTTTTGCCTTATAAAAATGCCAAAGTTTGACAGGGCCCGGCGCCAAATCTGGACCCTGGGCCTTTCAGGCCCCCAAAACCCAGAACCCAGAACCCAAAACCATTGAAGCATTGGTGTTTTGAGGGTGTCCGAAAATAGCCTCTGGTAATGACTAACAGTTCGCTATTGAAAATGGCCTAGTCGAAATAGTGGATTTACCCATTTTCATAGCATGGTGATTTCCAATAGCTATGTAAACGTTTACCAGAGGGTATACCATCATATATCCTAATAAATCCCATTAAATCCCATGGAAAATCACCATTTTTAATAGGTAAATCAACTATTAATGTCATCTGTTTATCTCTTCTCTCCATTTTTCTTGCCTTCTCCATATTCTCCAACGGAAAGAACCGAAAAAATGACCACTCTGATGGGTTTCACAGATGTTTTTGATATGGAAACATCGTTATTCCTATGGTCTTTGCTTTGGCTCTGTTTGTGCACTCCAAAACTCTACCCCGCATATTTCTACCCCAAATATTCTACGTTTGTTTTTTTTCTGTCCACACCCGAAGGGTTGAAAAAGTGCATATTCTATGTAGGCGATCATGATTATACAATATTAACATATTGTATCTATATATATATATATGATAGTGCATATATATATATATACATAATATATATATATATATAATAATAATAATAATAAAATATATATATATATAATATAATATACATATACATATAGATATATTTGCACTGTATATACATATAATCCATCATAATCCATATTTTGACTGTGACAAAAAAAGGTGGGTGAACTCCGGTGATCCGACGGGTAAAATCGCCTTTGATATCTTTGATCGTGGCTCTTCGATTCTTTTGATGGGACAATTGTTGGAACATGGTGAAAATGGTTAGAACATGAATTTTCACCATGGAAGATGATGGGAACATCACCATTTTTCCATGACGCATGATTGGATCATTTTCATCACAATGGCAGATTATCAAAAATAATATGGGAACATGATTTTTCTGGGAACATGATGGAAAAACATAATCATAAATCATGTTCCATATGATCATTTATGTTCTAACGTCCGAGGATTTCACCATGTTCCAGCGATGGGTATAACAAACAGTATCATTGGTTATTTCTACCCGTTATATCTTTAGATCACCATTTTAGATGCTGAAAAAAACATGGTGACATTTCCATGGAAATCCACATGATTTATCTCATTGAATCATATTCTGGTTGGTGGTTTGGACACATTCTTTATTTTTCCATTGGGAATTTCATCATCCCAACTGCCGAACTAACTCCATCATTTTTCAGAGGGGTAGGTAGGTTGAAACCACCAACCAGATATGAGATCACCCCAAATCACCATGAAATCACCATTAAACCACCATTAAACCACCATTTTCCTATGGTTTTCCTATGGTTTTCCTATGGTTTCACCATTGAACCACCGTTAAACCACCATGAGCCTCTCAGGGCTCAGTGCCTTGGAGCAGTCGCTGCCGGAACCGATCCCATCGCCTCAAAGGTGGGGGCCCGCGGAAAACGATGCGAACTGTCTGAATTTACAGGAGGCTGTATGATATATATATATATATATTATATAGCATGCATATATATATATATATACATATGCTAATTAATTAATTAATTAATTAAGTCATCAATTAATTAAGTTTGACACAGTGTTTGACATATATGACACATAAATGTTTCATCAAACTTGGGGTAGATCGCCCATACTGGAGGAATGATTCGACGCCAGAATAACCCCATCAAACGGTGCGAGTCAGGGATTCGAGAAGTGACAAAAACAGGTCCAAAATGCATTTTATACTCTAGAGTCAGGGTCTGCCTGAGCTATATCATATTTGAAAGGATTCAAATGGTGGGTCTTTTCAATCCCATATCATTTATTCACCATATGTTTCCCATATATATATAATTATATATATAATTATATATATATAATTATATATATACAGTATATAACTATACAATTAATAGTATATTTACACATATAAATTGCCCTACTTAACCATCATATCCAGTTAAATATCCCATATATCCCATATGGTCAAGTTACTTATATCGTCCCCATGATATCCTCATTGTATCCCTGCGAATCCCATAACTTGACGATAAAATTTCCAAATATCAATGGGAGATCTCCAGGATCCTAAAATGGAGGTACTGTACCATTATAAGGCCATATTTTATGGGGATATTCCCTTACATAGGCCTTACATAAGCCTTACATAGGCCTTATATATGGTAGGATGGTAGGTACGGATTGGTACCTCCAATCAATCGGTTCCTGAGTCATGGCCATTGATTACATAGAATTGTGTTGGTTCCAGAAATGCATCATATCCCCAATGGTACCAATTTTCAAGGACTATCAGACTATCAGACGCCAATTTTAATAGCAACTTGAGCAATATTTTTTTTTGGAGCTTTCCTTTTTGTGGTATGATTAAATTCCCATCATGAGAATTTCAGAAAATCCCAACTGACGAACTCCATGATTTTTCAGAGGGGTAGGTCAACCACCAAACAGTCATCATCCATGGTATTTTCGGATTTTCCATAAACCATCCAGCTATTGGGGATACTCCAATTCGGCCAGGGCACCGGTGAACCTGGCGATGGCATTGGCGGGAGCGAGTGCCGCCAGTGCGCAGGCGAGGGAATTTCTTAGAGTTTGCGATTGAAAATTGCCATTTATGCTTGATTTATGGATGAAGAGGGGACATTTTTTTCATAGGTTATCTTAGTTTATCAGAGGGTATGTATATGTTTTGTATTGTTTTGTTGTTTTGTGACTATATTGTTGTAAACTGATATATGATATAGTCATGATACTATTTATTGATGATCAGGACATTATCATGATTAGTATATGATGAGTACATATACCATTTGTATATGATTAGTATGCCCATGTTTTTCCCATGAATCATGGACATTTATGGTGATTTCAGGGCATTTTCCCCATGGGGATTTTTCACTCACCAAGAATCTGAGATTTGGTGTCTGAGAATGGGCTATACCCATCCCCAAGCAGCCCATCAGCAGCCCATCTTTGGATTAGTGTAGCCTGGTTTTTCGAGAAATCTGAGCCTGAACAAAAATCAGGCATGATTCAACATGATTGCCCCGAAATAGCCTCTGGTAAAATTTGTTACAGTTCGCGAACTTGAAAAAATGGCCCAGTCGAAATAAATCGTGGATAACGTTGACCATTTCGGGTATGTTGACCCCCCAGGGGATCCACCAAAAATCAACCGACCAGTAGAAACGATGCCCCTTGTTGGTTTTGGATAGGGCGCACTTGTTATGTTGAAGTATATATCCCTGGAATCCTAATGGTCTCTGTTTTGGATCACTAACCATTGGGTGGGTATCTTCCCTTAATGCCATGGTCAATTTTTGGATTACATAATGGTCATCAATCCATTTTCATAGGGTTTACATACCCATCACGTGTAGATTCCTATGATAGGGGATGGATGTCCATCCCCCATATAGTCTATTAATATAGTTGATGAGTTGAATTCTGTCAAACATGTCAAACATCTTCCCAGTATGCTTAGTTTCAACACTATCATCCCATAGATTTCCCATGTTTTCCATATCGTCAACCGGAAATCTTGGTGGAACCTGCACTGAAGATTGGTTCCCATAGGCTTCCCATAGGGTTCCCCTAGGGTTCCCATAGGGTTCCCATAGGGTTCCCATAGGGTTCCCATAGGGTTCCCATAGGGTTCCCATAGGGTTCTCAGGCGCTGGAGCGTGAACTTGGCCTGGGCCTAGGTGCGCTAGGTGGGCTTCGGAACGATGGCATCACTATTTCGGAACCAGAAAGAAAAGAATAGTGATTGATATACCCTCTGGTAATTTAACATAGCTATGGAAAATCACCATTTTCAATGGGAAAATCCACTATAAATGGTCATTTTCCATAACTATGTTAAATTACCAGAGGGTAACCAATTGATCATTAATGAATATGGCTATATCAATCACTATAATGGCTATTTTTTCTTTCATATTTGAAGTGATATTGGATTGATATATCAAAAAAAGACCAGGACATTTCATATGTTGTCCATTGACTATATCACTATATCAATTCGTCCATATTTGAGAAAAGAGTATATTGTATATCACTCTATTTCTATTACACTATATCTTGACTATATCACTATATGACAATCATGGCGATATCACTAAAAATCACTATATCTTATCTATTACAAATCACAAAAAAACTTAAGTATCTTAAGTATATCATGTCTCTGTTTTTTTTACTCTTCAGAATCGCCATGTTTTTCCAGCTCCAAATCATGTTTTTCAGCAGGAAGTCAGAATGAGAAACTTCGACAAAAACCAGAGATAGCGGTTACTGCGAACAAAAACCCTATGGAAAGCCATGGTGGGAAAATGTGGGAAAGATCCACCAGATCTGCTGGTAAACGTTACTGCTGGATCTTTCCATACTTCAGAGATAGCATGGTGGGATAATAGACTGGGATAAGACTGGGATATTGATGGATATACCCGAAATGGTAAACGTTTACATAACGAACTGGAAAGATCCACCATGCTATCAATGGGTAAATCCACGACATTTCGACTGGGCCATTTTTTAAATAGCGAACTGTTGACATAACCAGAGGGTACAAGAACCATGGGGAATCTATATAAAATTATATGAATCAGTTTGAACAATCCTAATCTCAAGCAGTGAATTTCGGGGACACTTTTTTCACTGGCTGCTCGGATGAGTTCACTCCGCCTTTTCAGGATTTTCCGATTTCCACCGTGGGCCATCCATCCATCCATCCATCCATCCATCCATCCATCCATGGGTATGAGTCAACAAGATCACAAATCCTATGGTCCTATGCATTTTAGCACAGAACATTTTCAGTGATTCTGGAGGGTATCTACATGTCTCAGTAGTCTAATTTGAGAGCCCCTGATGCAGTGGACAGGTGAAAGTTTAATGCCTCCTGCCCCACAGCCACAGGCGCACCGATTCCATGATTCCAATATGATTCCATGATCCATGGGATCCTATCCGCATGATGCGTCATCACAACTATGCAAATTCCGGCTGTTGTTGTTGTTGTTGCTGTTGTTGTTGTTGTCATTGTTGATATGGCCTCTATTGACTTGAGCATACTGGATTTTGACTGAGAAGAAAGAGGATATAGTAGTGCACCCCACAAAACACACTCAGTTGTGGATGATGTTTTTCTTTACCCAGGGAGGGGAGGAACATTTATACCAGGCATACCACCCAGAAAGGTTCTTTCAAAAAAAGTTCATCAGCTTACCTTTTTGAAATCAGCCAACAGACAGTTGTGGAGTCTATTTCATACTATTCAACTACCCTCTGGTAAACTAACATAGCTATGGAACATCACCATTTTTAATGGGAAAATCCACTATAAATAGCAATTTTCAATAGCTATGTTAGTTTACCAGAGGGTACATGGCTATGATCGTTACTGAGATTTCCAGTTGTGGATGATGGCTACAGTTGTCGATGTTTAACGCGTACGACCGACCGCGGAGAACGTCTTTTTTGGGATCTCCGCTGGTCAACTTAAAAACACCTGATGCAATTTTTATCACCAAAAAAAACACAAAAATCATCCCATCATCACATCCCATGAAAATGAACTTCGCAGATCCTCCCAATACCCTCCGGTAATTTAACATAACTATGGAAAATCACCATGTTTAATGGGAAAACTCACTATAAATGACCATTTTCAATAGCTATGTAACTAATTACCAGAGGGTATTTTTTACGGTCAATGAACTTCGCATGGTTCCACTGGTTCCATGATGTTCCATGCGGGAAATTGCCTGTCTCCAATGGGCGGCCCCCACCTTGAATAAATGATTAATGATGTTCCATTGTTGGTTCTATCTTTACATGATATATCATGATTAGATGGTATTTTCCAATAACGTAATGGATTACATTGTACTATCACATTATATAATTTATATAATGTTCTAATTATATTATATATTATATTATATATTATATATATATGTATTATATTGTATTATCATATTATATCCAATAACATATCCCATGATATTCAAGTTCTTGGTGACTAAGACACCCATCACATCTGGTCGCTTGCCACCTTGTTCTATTGTTCCATTCACCAGTCGCAAGGCTTTGCAGCCCGGCCGTGTGACTGCACCGCAGAGACAGGCGGGTCTCATCAGATGGTGCTTTTGATCGCTGAATGTTAACTTTAGTACGTGAACAGGGGAGCTAAAGGCCTGACTCAGGGGATGTGACCTCCGATTTTGGCTGCTTACATCGAATTTCCTTGTTGCTTTTCTACCTTCCGAACTGGAGAGTTTGGAAAATCCCCATGCCTAGCGCAACCCATCGCCGCAGGCACCCCTAAGAATGGAGGATCAGTCGGTCACCGCCCGGCTGCAGGAGGTCGGGGACGATGAGTTTGTTCAGCGGATTTCGGATGGATTTGGGGCAAAAACTCCCCATCTTTTCTTACAACGTCAGATGTTTTTCGGAGCTAAATGGCGTAAATGGATGATATACCAAGATACTTAGATACATTTAGATACCATATATATATATATATATATATTGGATTCAACATCTACTGAACATGCTGGGAAAATGGTGATGTCCAGGTGATATGATATGATACCCAGGCCATGTGTTCTTTTTCTTTTTAATACTATAGTATAGCATAGTTGTAGGCTTATATCCCAACTCATGGCTGTTCACAAGAATGATGCCCATGAATACGGAAAATCATGGTTGCAGTATGTTGCAGTTGAATTTTGTAATCCCAATCAACTTGGGGTGTTATATGTGCCAAAGCCTTGTTTTCTTCAACGGTAATAAGGTATAACCAATCGTTTAGACACACCCAGATAATTCATCTTACATTTTCAAGATGTTTTTTATAATATTCTGATTTTGGTGAGGGTTTGTTGAATCTGCATATTCTATTTTCTCCAGGATGGCTATATATATATGTACACATGTAGATACGAATTAACCTTGCAAGCCACTGCAAACCCAGCCAAAATTGGTCAATGAGATATGCAAGTTGCTTTAACCATTGGTCACAATGTACATGTACATATATATATATATACATATGTATAACACGTAATGGGGATATATTATCATAAATGTAATAGGGATACTTTATGAGGATACAACCTGAAGGGCAAATCCACATCGGGAAATCATGGTTCTTTTCCACTTTTGATGTATTTTACCTCAGGGCATACATGTACAGTATGTACATTACGCACTCTGTGCATGTTTTATTTGATTAAGATGAAGATGTGGTATCATCCTCAAGAGTTATTGTGACCACTATCAATTGGTCGGTTTATACATCATCTTACAAGCATTTTACAGTCATTTTTGGAGAGATGACATCCATTAAACCAATATGTCAAAACATCTTTTCCACGATCCTCCCTGTGACCATCCAGGACCTGGAAGAGTTTGAGAACGGCAGCTGCTGGTACTACAAGGATCCCAGTGGAAAAGTCCAGGCGACGTCCGCTGTTTGACTTTCTATGGGATGTTTTTCGATTAGACCATTGGATGGAATGCTGCAAAAACTCAGTTTGTTCTTCATGGTTAGTCCTGGATGGGACAATGTCAGTGTACCATGCGCAAAATGCTTAGTCAGTGAAACTTTACAGTGAAACCTTACCATTAGGAAACTCAACAGATGATACCTTGAACCGCCAGGGACCTTTTAGCACCCAGCAGATGCGCAATTGGCACCAGGCCGTGGTCGTTGCGTTTGTGGTGAAGGAACCAATGAATAATGTCACTTAGCCGGTGATTTAATCATTGATAATCCATTGCTAATGATTTAGCCCATGAAAATCTTAGGTTTACCAAACGGTTTACCTCAAGGATTTAGGAGCTATAATTAATCATTTATAATCTACTTACTAGCCGTGGAATGCACATGTGAGTGGTTCATACGGAGATATTTTGACCCAGCCTTGGCTGGGAACGGTATTGCCCAACTATGGAGGTTTTACATGGTTGTTTTTATAATTTGACATGCTTTGACACAGTGCTTGGTTTTAGAAAAAGATGAAAACAGTGATTTTTTCTTGTTTCGTTTTGGTTGATTCATATGATGATCCCTAATTGACCAACTTGTAACAGTGACCGCAGTAGTGACCGCAGTGACTGTACACAGTGATGGCACAAAAGGCGAACGTGGGCTGAAAAAGTCTATAATATCTTTGGGGCATTCTGAAAATGAATAGAAAGATATAGAAAGTAAAGACCCTCGGTTTGGGACGTTTCACATTTGTCCAGATGAACCAAGCAACATAAGAACCCTCCAGGGTCGCGGGCCCTGGGAAGCTTACTCGCCGCGCGCCCGCGAAAAGGTAGGCTACTTCAAAAATGAACTGCCCATCAGGTGCTGCAGAGCGCAGGGAGCTGGTTTTGATCAACAAAACATTTTTTCGTATCATTTCACCAGAAAATCTTGGGATGTCGCCATCATTTCATCAATTTTGGGGGATTTTTCAGGCAATGTCAGGTTTTGTGTCCGGTTTTGTGTCAGGTTTTTTTCTGCACAGCCGTCCGGACACATTTGGATCCTGGGTGTCCGGCCATGGTTCCGCCAGGTTTAAGGACGGCAGCTTTTATCGCTTGGACCACCTTTATCCGGAGGAGATGGGCTTCGGATGGTGAGAAATTGCTGGAAAGATCCATAAAAACTCTCCCAATGTCCATCTCCATGATCTTAAATCCCATGGGAAATATATGGAAATATCCCATATGGTCCATACATGTCCATACCATATCCCATTCGCATTTCTTGAACATCTTCATTAAATGCCATGAATCTCTCGTAAGATTCCAATGAATTTTCTCGCCTTTGAAATGCTCCATGACCTCCGTGACGAGCGGCGAACTCGGCGCAGGCGCCCTTCCAGAACCTTCCTCACACCGTGTGGAGCCACGGCGCTGTTGTGCGTGATGTCAAGCGATTTAGCAAAAAACCATGGTTGAAATAAGGGGGTACTCCTATGTACTCCTCCAAGAGTCAGAATTTTTATTTAATAATTTTAATAGTTATATAAATGGTACCCTCCCACTTCAACAGCCGGGCTCGGGGTTTATTGATCCAGTGGTATTTGCTGGTGAAATTCACCAATTTTACAAAGTCCATGGATGGGCCATTTTCGGCCTTGTTAAATAACCGGAGGGTACATGAGATTCAATGCTGGTGGAATGGTGTTTTTCCCCACCTGCCAGGTGAGGGTTGTTAGATTTTATGTCAGTTGCCTCCTCCTCCTCCTGCTCCTCCTCCTGCTCCTCCTCCTGCTCCTCCTCCTCCTCTCCTCCTCCTCCTCGTCCTC
>Ga0126342_10017892_pt1 | contig 12207 bp, 10 predicted proteins | sample Cyp1metagenome_FD_92528 | JGI IMG/M metagenome (GOLD analysis project Ga0126342, IMG submission 92528) | Coral microbial communities from Lord Howe Island, Old Settlement Bay, Australia - Cyphastrea 1 metagenome | ecosystem: Host-associated > Invertebrates > Cnidaria > Coral ... | reverse complement strand
TTTGGAATGATGACATAATTTCGTATCGTTGTGATCTATTCTGGCAACATGTTCGGGGGGGCACCAATTTTGAGAAAACAATGGCTGCCACATGCTATACATCCAGTGATCAAATTAGAAAGACTCAAATCATTTGACATCACCATGATTCTGCTGGCACTGAACAAAAATTTCATTGAAACATATTAAAACATACTATTTAAGTATCCATGTGGGTGTTACTATGACTGAATCATTTCCTTGAAATCTTCAAAAAGTCAGGGCACTGTGCTGTCGTGGTCAACCATAATTATAGGGGCTGCAAATCCCAACTACTAGGTATTTCTGGGTTATTGCCTTGCTGTCACATTTAGCCTCTGGAAAAAAATGTTACATAGCTACGTCGTAGAGATGGCCATTGAAATAGTGAGTTTTTTTCCATGAAAACTGCTGGATCTTTGATCTTTCCATGGTTTTTTGTATGTTTACCAGATGATATATCACCATTAATCACCATTGATAACCATAAATTATCATTATTAACCACTATTCATATCTATAAACAATAACTATTAACCATTATTACCAGAGGGTAACTGCACCCCTGTGGTCGTACCTCTCCCCGCATCACCAGTTCACCTGGGCAACTTGCCGCGACACCATGGGAAATCCCACGGCCGGGGGAGATCGGAGATCATTATGTATATATATATATATATACACATACATAATTATATATATATACCATACATATTATATATATATATGTATGTATATACCATATATATGTATATGTATATGTATATATATATGGTGCCTGATATCCGATTATTCTTTCATTTAAATCCCATGGCCCATGAGATTAGCCTTTTTGATGGTAGAAAAAACATGAAATACGCCTAGTCATGGCATTGGGAAGCTCTCCCATGGATGGCATTGGGAAGTTCCCGATGATTTTCCTATGAAAACCTCTGTGGATTTTGCAGCTACTGAAGGGTACTCTCTGGTAAACTAACATAGTGAAAATGGCCATTTATAGTGGATTTACCCATTGAAAATTGTGATTTTCCATAGTTATGTTAGTTTACCAGAGGGTACCAAACTAGTTCCAATATATAAAGATTTGCTCTGCCAAGCCGTTCTCTGGTTATTGAGCTGTTAGTAGCAGTGAGAGAAGAGGGAGCCTAGATTGGGGAATACTCTCTGAACCATGCCCATATGCTCCATGTATGAAATATTTACCAACATTTGCCCAATACAGTGAAATATTATAAATGGAATTCTAACTCCTGTAACTAAAGTTTATATATCATTATAAGTTTATAAGCCCATTTATAACTGTTAAGGACCAAAAACTGTAAATGACCATGCTTGGTAAATATAGCATGTGTGGAGCATTTGTCATAGTAAAACTCCGCAAGTCAGGCAAGACTTGGGCATGACAAGTCAGCACCGATTTCAGTAAGATCTGTGGCGTATCCTATCCCCACAGTGCCCAAGCACCAAACTTAGGTCTACGGGTGGTCTAAAATGACCTGCAATATGAGGCACCAAATAGAACAACATCTGCTTAATATACTGTTAATGATGGTTAATATATGGTTATTATATGGTTAATGATGATTATATAATAATATTCTGGTTGGTGGTTGGCCTACCCCTCTAAAAAATGATGGAGTGAAAGTCAGTTGGGATGATGACATTGCCAATATGATGGGAACAATAAAAAATCATGTTCCGAACCACCAAGCAGTTGATTGGTTGGATTATAGTAATCCTAACCACCATCCATTGACTTACTAATCAACCAGTAGTAATGGTTAATTGGTTGGATTCTCCATAGTATCCCATGACGGATCCATGGTGCTGCTATATATGGCAACATGGATCCCATCAATATACCCCCTTTATGTTAGCATTAATCTACCAGCACCATGGATCCGTCATGGGTATTGTATATTTGAACTACCCCCAATGACGTGCCCATCCGCACCGAAACTTCTCAGCCCGCCTCCTCAGTTGAGCCCCAGGAAAGGGACTTGGGAAGCCTGCGACCAACTTCCGACCGGCGAGATTCATAGTGTGGCTATGGCTAGTTACTACCACTTAAACTGATGCTTTTCCAATGATTTAGTTTCAATGTTCACCCATATCCATGTGGTAAACCCAATACTAAGCCAATACTGAGCATGTATTCAATAATTAGAAACCACTTGGGGTATTGATACCCCTAACATCTTCATTGGGTTTGCCACGTTGAAATGGGAAATAACTGGAATAACCAACAAACAGCGTGCACGAGATGCAGCAACGGATGTGTTTACAAGCAATGAACATTTTTTGGATTGTTTGATACTTTCTGGGTAAATTATAATAATTCACTAACCTGAATTAAGGCCATTTGGGGATGATTCCCCTTATTAACCATGATTTCCAGTGAGGGAGAACAGTGAGGTCGTTATAATTTACCCAGATACTTTGCAAGAAAATTTATGTTCACAAGGGTTGTATCCTCCTCCATTTGCGGCAAACTATGATCAATCAACCTACCCGGCAAAAGTTTAACACTGAATGGGGAATTAGCCAGCAAGAGCCAGTACAAACCCTACGACCGAAACTCTATAACTCTTTGACTGATGGTCAGATGGTCATATAACATCATATATAACATCATATAACATGATATCACTTAAAATATCAAAAAATGACTGCTAGAAACCAATTCATGATGGCTGTAGTGAATGAACCATGGTGAGCGGTTTCGGAACTTCAAGGATGTGGACTCTAGGGACTTCCTTAGGTAGGCAGTGGTGCCCCCGTTCGATCACGTTCAGTTGGGGTTCACATAACTCCAATATATCACCTATGGGTTGTTGTTGGTGATATCTCCCAATATATAATGGGTGTTTAACCAATATATAACTGGGGGCACCACCTTGAAGACCTTGAAGAGAAATCATTTCACTCCTTGCCCTTAGCATCATCAGCATCTATCCAGTGGCATCATGCACCAAACGCCATCGTCCAAACATGGTGCCAGTTCAGACTGAAATGTCCGTTATGATCATCGCACCAGCAGGAATTCTTTATCATAGGGGGGATGACTATGCCTTTTGATGGGAACAGAAGTTATGCTTCTCACATATAGTGTTAGTTCATGATATTTCCCATTAATTCACCCCATTGTACCACATTGCATATACCCTCTGGTTATTTAGCATAGCTATGGAAAATGGCCCATTTACAGATGATTGTCCCATTAAAACACCCATTTATAAGGAATTTTACATGGCTATGTTAAATAACCAGATGGTATATACAATATCATACAAGGGGACATCCAAGGTTTCGACAGTAAACTAGTCATGCCCAAACAATGCCGAACATGATTTCCAGGATGGTGGTTCGATGGTGTTTCCCACATCAAAATATGTTCCAGGTTTCTTTATGGTAACTACATCAAAATATATCTGAGCTTTGAAATTGACAAACTGGGATTTTAGACTATACGGATACGGTTCGGTGGTGCCCCCTCCAGTTATATATTGGTTATAAACCCATTAAGTAGGGAGATATCACCAACAAAAACCATAGTGAAATGGGAGTTATGTTCACCAACTTAGCTATCTTGGGGGCACCACCTTGTAGAACTGGTGCTTCAAGGGCCGGCGTGGTCTGGCCCGCCCTCCACATGTTTTTCGCATCTTTTTGGGGGGTTGCCAGTCACAGTCCCAGCGCCTCGGAACGGACCTCAACGCCCGCAGCATGATGGTCAACAAACAATGGAGATTTCTCTGGGAAAACTGGGAATAGGGTTGTAAATGGGAATAGGTCAAGTCATTGGGTACCCCAATATTGGTAGATGGTTTTCATACTAAACAACTGACAATTTCCAATCTGTGGTCCCCAGACTGGGGCGAAACAAATTTTGACCCGTCAATGGCGACGTGGTAATTCGACCATCAATTTTCAATGGGGCTTTCTAGAGATAAAAAGGGATACCACCAGTCCATTTCAGATGGGGATTTTCCAGTATAAACCATCCAGCTATTGGGGTACCCCCCAAATGGCTTGTAAAACTGGTAACGCAAACTATGCGGGATCATCCTGAAGGGTGTAAAATTGAGCAAAGCAAGCAGCAATGGATGGCTCAATAAACAAATGTTGTCTGTAACCCTCCCAAAAAAAAATCGAAAAGTGAATCTTGGTGTTATTTTGATGTATATTTTTTAGGGAGGATTTACTTTTCGGATCTTTTCGGCACTTTTTTGGGGATGACTATCATCAATTTCTTTCCCAGTGCCTCCCAGTACTTCATGTTTTTCTCTTAGAAGGACAATAATAACATGCACACGTTGTGCCGGGATAATCAGTCCATGCCAGTATGTCGTCACCAGAGGGTACTCAAACTGGTTTAGTTTCACCACATTTACAGTAACTAGCTCGATGTATCTGCCGGAAACCATAGAAATCACCTAGTGAACAAAGCAAACTTAGCTATCGTTTGCAGTAAATCCCATTAAATAGTTCATTAGCTATACATGATTGTGAATGATTATCCATGATTATGAATGATTATCCATGATTATCCATGTTTGCCATGATTATCAATGATTTACACTAATTCACCACGGGTTTCCCCATTCAAAGTGCATTAATTCTCATACAAATCCGATCCAAACTCCTGTATACCAACAACAAATCACATGGACATCCCTATATAATGATGATATGCCTGTATGATAACACTAAATTGTTAATGTATGTGAAATTATCATTGACATCCCTATTCTCGGGAAATCATGATAATTCACCTGAATTAAGGCCATATCCGGATAATTCCACTAACCATCATTCCAAGGAGGTCGCGATGTGAGATCGTCATAATTTACCCAGGTATAAATATATATATATATGATAGCCACTTCAATAAAATCCCATGAACACCCTGAGAAAAAAAAATATATATAATATATATATATATACATACATCTGAAAAACTCAACCGCATTTTTTGAGGTCCCGACGAGTCGCCCTGGCATGGCTCATCCGAAATCTGGGTTGGTTATACCCTGGTGGAACTACCCGGCCTGGTAAACTGTAACAAAAAACTATGGAACAAAAACATGTTTAATGGGTAAACCAACTATTTTGACTCGGCCATTTTCAATAGCAAACTGTTAGTTTACCAGAGGGTAAATGGGATTGTTGTAGGGTTAATCTACTTACAACTAGGGCTATAACCGGCAACTTGCAGTGCCCAACTAACAGTTTTCTTTTAATGAGCTTACATATAATGATGTATTTCACCAACCAGACCAACTAGTTACAGTATATAGGAGTTATGTTCTAGTTTCATTTAAGGTTGGGCCACAACTCTGGGTAATTACTTTCCAATTGTCCAATGATGTATTTCACTGACGCTATGAACTTGATTTTTTAGAAAGGTATATCCGCAGAACAGGCCACCAGAACAAACTTCGCAACAGTTTTTTTCTGGTATTTCGCTGATCTGAAATGTTGGGCTATTTATTGATTACATTAGACATTACTAGCCTTTATCATATTGATTATATAATATGGTGATGTATGATAACATATGATAATCATAAATTATGTGTAATATTGATGTCCTAACTATTCACACTACTAACCATTATCATTCATTAGCCTTAACCATTATTCTGGACAAATGGTTTAAGAATTCACTGACCTGAAATGTTAGGCTATTTTGGGATAGTTAGTCCTGACAAGACTGATTGGTTTAGGTGGCAGTATTTTAAGGTTCCAAACATGGGAAGCTTCCTAAACCTGATTAAGGTTCCAATAATTCAGGTTCCAAATCTGGAAAGGTCCCAGGCTTGGAACCTTAATTATACTAGCTTGTTGCAATTTGATTAAGGTTCCATTATAGTCTGCAATTATTTTGAAGATATTTCTCACTATTTATTTATTGAAAACTTTCGAACATGTTACCATAACATTTATAATCTAATTATTTTGAAACTGTTTCTCATTTTATGATTATTAAAAACATTTAAAAACTAGAACCAATTGCAAATTCATAGGTACCCAAAACTACGAATGATTAAACCTCTGATGTCAATAAAACTGTCATGTTCTTATACCCGTATTCAGCCACGAGCACGAACAGTTTCTACTTGCAATTTGGTTCCAACGAAAGGCGACAAGAATTCTACCCAGCTCAAACGTCTTCCGCAGTCCAATTTAATATAAGACTGACCACCCTGGACCTCACACGATGGTTATCAAATATGTGTTACCCTCTGGTAAACAAACAGTTTGCTATTGTATAGATGGCGTCGAAATCCTGGATTTTCCCATGAAAAATCGTGGATCTGTCCATCGTTTTTTGTTGTTTACCAGGCCGGGATAGGCCGGGATAGGCCGGGTAGCATGGAACTAATGGTGACCTTGGCACTGTGTGACACTGTGACTGGTTGGTGGTATACCTACCAACCCCTCTGAAAAATGATGGACTTCGGAAATGTTGGGATGATGATATTCCATTCCCAATATGATGGGAAAAATAAAAGCCATAGTCATGTTCCAGTCACCACCAGCCAGATAACCATGGATAAACCCATGATAACCGATAACAATTTACTAGTATCATTAATAACCCCATTCATAAACCATAGTTATTAACCACCAACCAAACCACCAACCAGTAATGTTCACTGTGTCATCTGACCATCCAAAACTGGCGAAAAATGAGGATTTGGAATAATGTGAGGCCCCGTTCGATAGCTAAGTTGGTTTATAAGTCCAATAACTATATTTTATGGTATTTATAAAAATAGTTACTGGGGCCTCACATTGTAGCAAATTCCCGCGAAATCCCCACCCGAAGATTGTCGCTGACATCCCCTTTCTCGTCAGTTACGAGAGAGAAGTAGTACACATTGATTGACCCAGTACCCATGAAAAAAAATGACTATGTATGGGTGTAGCCCCCTGTGATCATGTGTCAAAAGCACGGTCAACAACTTTTCATCCTGTTGTTCACATTCCAAAAATCACTGGAATACTACCATTTACTGCCCATTCACTATGTTATTCTCATCCCAAAAACCAGTGGAATATAATATTGGCCATGGTATACTACCAATTTTGGTACCGTTTACGACCCGTTTACCATTTAAAAAATGTTGAAGTGCTCCCATTTACTACAATGTGGGGCCCCAAACGATAGCTAAGTTGGGGCAAATAATTCCAATTTCGCTAGAGTTTATGGTAATGAGCTAACTAAAATAGCAGGTCCATATGTAGTTCATAAATGACCCCCGTAACTAAACTAGCTAACTATAAGTATGACCCCAGTAACTGTTTACATAAATACTTACAACTATTACAAAGCGGGGTCCCCCAAAGATAGCTACATAAGTTGGTGCAAAAAACTCGAATGTCACTATGGTTGAACTTGTACCTATAAATATATAGTTTTCTGTGGTTTATAAACCAACAAGCATTACAGAGGGGCCCCACATTGTGCTGGTTGGTTAATAGGTTTCCCTACCATGGGTTTTCATACAGTAATCCTCATTAAACATCATTAAACCAGGTAGTAGTAGAATCCACCTTTCATAACCAAGCAACCATGGACTTAGCTATCATAAATCAACTATCAATCCCATTAAATCCATAGTTTTCTTGGTTAATTCACCGTGTTCCTATGGTTTCCCATGATTTTCCTATGGTTTTCCTATGATTTTCCGATGGTTTTCCTATGATTTTCGTATGGTTTCTCATGATTTTCCGATGGTTTTCCTATGATTTTCCTATGGTGTCCCATGATTTTCCTTTGGTTTTCCTATGATTTTCCTATGGTTTTCCTATGATTTTCGTATGGTTTTCCTATGATTTTCCTATGGTTTTCCTATGATTTTCCTATGGTTTCCCATTATTTTCCTATGGTTTTCCTATGATTTTCCTATGGTTTCCTATGATTTTCCTATGGTTTTTATGGTTTCTATACATCCCATTTCTTTTGGGGTTAAGGCTCTCAACGTCCGCCGAACTCGGCGTGCCTCGCTATCCTTCAACTTGGCGGTGGTGATGGTCCCTGCAAAGAGCCCCGCCTGGGCTGGCCGAAACGATCAACGGCCGGGGGGAAAGTTGGGGGGGTAGAAGTTGAGGTTTCCTACAATGCGGGGCCAGGGTTTCTGGTAATTGTAGCTATAGTTACTATTTTTCGGTGATATGGACGTGCCCAAAAAAATGGCGGATCCCTAAAATTGATGATTTCGAATGGAAAAGCCTATTACGATGGATGATTTGGAGGTACCCATTTCAGGAAACCTCCAAGTTGGGGATTGAACCATGAAAAATCATTGGAACATGGATATTTTATGGGATTTTACCTGCAAAATATGAGGAGATTACTATTTAGTTTGTCAGATGATAGCAAAGGTTGTGATAGTTTGTGAATATATATATATAAGTAGTATAACGAAAGTTTATTGTGATTGTATCTGCAGTTCATGGGGGCTACACATCAACTTATGACTGGAGTCCCGACCTTGTTAGAACATGAATTAAGTATCTAATGCAAGTCCGAATTCATAAAGCTTCCCCCCAGAAGGTAGGTACCTAGGGAGAAGGTTCTGCCAAGGTTTTTGCCTTGAATAATTGACCTCCTAAGTTGAAGTCATAAGAGATCAACTTCCAATTGATATAAGTTTACTTTTTAAACCAAAAAGAAATCAAAAGAATTCTAAAGTTTGGAAATAATTTCAACTGATATCAATGTGCTTTCAATGGATTTTCCGTTCAAACCTAAAAGAAATCTAAGATTAGTGATGATTTCAATTGATAGCGATCTACTTTCAGGTGGTTTTCCTTGTAAACCAAGAAACACTCTATAGTAAAGGGGCCAAGGGGGTTGATCAATTAGGGGAACCCCTGCCTACTCTTCGGGACAACATGGGCTCATGAGGGGCACCGGGTGCCCTTTGGAAGCTTCTCAACGTTATGGTTTTTTAATGACTATTGATTTAAACAAATGATTATGTGAACAATAATATTTAGCCAAGAATTTGCTTTGAACCAAGACAAAAAAGTCTGAGCCTGTTATTGCAAAGTCACAGGTCTGTGACTGCAAAGTCACAAGTCTGTGACTGCTTGCAGTCACAAGCCTGTGACTGTAAAGTCACAGTCAATGGCTGGTGCCTTTTTGCAACAAAGTATTTTTTTTACTCAACTCGTATGATTATTGTAGTTTGTGCTGAGCCAACAGAACCTGGGGGATTCTCTGTCAGAGGTTTTTTCAAAGCATGTGACTAAGAAAGGTGATTCCCCACCCCCGTCGATTAATCAGCGGACCAACCCATTTTAGTATTGCCAACACACTTTTCCTTTGTGGTGGTTGATTTATCCCTAGTAGATTTAAAATCTTAACTTGACATTACAGCAAACGCTGAGAAGAGGAGCGTGTACAATTTTATACAATACAGTACATTGACCACAGAAAATCTGGTTTTTCATATCAAGGTGTGTTGGGAGGTGACGACACACACGTTCCGGCGTTCCGTCACAACCCACGAGGTCGGTTTTGCTTGCACACACGTTCGCCCAGAATTCACATGTCATGGCGAATTAGTTACCCTCTGGTAATTTAACATAGCTATTGAAAATGGCCATTTATAGTGGATTTACCCATTGAAAATGGTGATTTTCCATAGTTATGTTACTTTACCCGAGGGTACAGTACTGTACGTAGTGACGTAGTGACGTAGTGTAGAAACATGTAGATGTGAAATCACTGGACTGAGCATCACTCGGTACCAGGCATAGAGTAGGAGGCATAAAAATCCCAATGGAAATATGAAGAGCCCTGCGTGTACGTCGGACAAAATTCACCAATGGGCAAAAAAAAGACTGCACTTTCCCCGCTCAAAAGAACAGGATTTTCTCTGTGGTGGTTGATTAAATTGGGGGCACACCACCCGCTATATTGATCGGGGGACCAACCTATTTTAGTATTGCCCAAACATTTTTCCTGTGGGGTTGATGAATCCCTAGTGGTTTAATAATCACAACGTGACATTATAGACAGTGTTAAGGTATATAAAATTATAAATATATATATATATATATTGTCTAGATCATCTGTATAGTTCCAATCCAAGCACGTGAACTATAGAGACAAATTACACTTATGTAAACCATGAATAAACAGTGACTGCATCATATACCCTCTGGTCATCAAACGTGGCACATTTTCACATTTCTCCATGGGATATCCCCGAACTGAGCTGGGAACGGAGCTGGGAACTGCCCTCTGGTTATGTCAACAGTTTGCTATGGAAAATGGTCATAGAAATAGTGAGTTGTCCCATTAAAAATGGTGATTTTCCATAGTTTTTTGTATGTTTACCAGAGGGTACATCCCCATGATATGTCCATCATAGTCTCGCTATACCACCATGTTTGCTGGTCATATGTTTGATTTCCAGAAAATTAAACACATTCATAACCACTGTTTCCAGGATTTTTTCACACATTCATAACATGTCATAACCACTGACCACTGATTGGGTTATTTAACTGCCTAACTTGTAATAGCTCATAAATCTGAAAATAGCTGAAACTTCTGGCCAGCTATGGGGATGATTCCCCCGACATACTTTCACCATCATTCCAGTGATCTCACGACATGAGGTCATGGTCAAATTCATCCAGATATTATAGATATATATATAGATATTTATAGATATTCTATATTCAATTCTAAACCTCAATGATCAACAGTTATAAATTAAACCATTCAAAACTATAGCGATTTATCCATCAGAGACGGTTTTTGTCAACACCGAAGCAAGGCCACCTGGTCCACCAGGCTGCCGCACCACCACCTTTGGGTCACTTTTGCCCTGGCTCCCCTCCGCACCCTGGCGTGCGCCACTGTTTTTAAATTCTGGGAAGTGATTGGAAATTCTGAAGTGATGAATTTCCATGGGATTTTAATAAATCATGATTTCCCCTAAAATTCGCATGGCTAAACCATGGCTTTTCCACTAGGGGTACCCGGCCCTACGCCAAGAGACTTAGCAAAAGATTCCTGGAAAAGCCATGGTTTACCAGCCATCCAAGGTTTTGGGGGGATTCCGGCTGATGACCGGATGACCTTGAAATATGTGGGGCCCCCGTTCGAAAACGCGTTCAGTTGGGCCGTTTATAACCACAGTTTCACCAGGGTTTATATGGTAGCTATAAGTTATAACGAACTAGTTAGATGGGGTTATAAACCAACTTATAACATCTTATAACTCAGGGTTTATTGTAGTTAGTTGCAGAACTAGTTAGATGGGGTTATAAACCAACGTTCACATAACTTGCTAGCGGCCCCACTAATTGTAACTACAATCGAACACCCAATTTCATTCCACCATGAAGACATATCTTTGATGTGAAATGGGGATACCCTAATTTATGGCAGTTTTTACATGAGAAAATGGTGAACCCCCCCTGGGGGAACCCTATTTACAAGCAGAAAATCTAAATACACCTGCACAGGCACACGCTTTTTTGAACACGAGCGTCCAAAAAAATGAAAACTATATGGAAAAGGTACTCCAAACAATATTTTTGCTGGTTAAATCTGTGAGTGGTTTCACCCATCCACCATCAATGACGAAAGGTAGACCTTTTTTCCAGCCTCATCCACGAAGGTAAAGGAGCGCTTCTTGGAGATGCTCCTCTTGTCGAGCAGTGTTCAAAACCCACAAAGCGGTGGCAAAAAGCATTGTTTCCGGCTAAGATTTTCCTTGGAAAACCAATCAATTGATTCTTGTAGAACGAAAATACCCAGATATTTGGCTATTGAAATCCATGCCAAATATCTGGGTAAATTGTAGTAACTCACCAAACGCAAAAGTTCGGCCATGTTGGGATAGTTCTCATGAATTCTCATGATCCAACTAAGGAATGTTTTGCCTATGGTGGGGACGGGGGTCACATTCGCCCCTGAAAGAGGGTCACATTCGCCCCTGAACCAAAAGGGGTCACATTCGCCCCTGAACCACAAAACCTTCAATATGTTACTCAACCCTTTGGGGTTGAACCTGGGGACAAGGGGACATTTAGGGGGACTGGGGAACCTCTAGGGGGGACTTGGGGGCATATGGTAACTTGCCTCTCTATTCAATATGTTGCTCAACCCTTTAGGGTTAAACCTGGGGACAAGGGGACATTTAGGGGGACTGG
>Ga0126342_10017891_pt1 | contig 12207 bp, 14 predicted proteins | sample Cyp1metagenome_FD_92528 | JGI IMG/M metagenome (GOLD analysis project Ga0126342, IMG submission 92528) | Coral microbial communities from Lord Howe Island, Old Settlement Bay, Australia - Cyphastrea 1 metagenome | ecosystem: Host-associated > Invertebrates > Cnidaria > Coral ... | reverse complement strand
TATCATTGTGTATCATTGTGTATCATTGTGTATCATTGTGTATCATTGTGTATCATTGTGTATCATTGTGTATCATTGTGTATCATTGTGTATCATTGTGTATCATTGTGTATCATTGTGTATGTTTGTATGTTTGTTTTTTGTTTGTATGTATGTATGTATGTATGTATGTATGTATGTATATATATGCTAATATCATACGTATATCATACATCATAACATATATCCATATACATAGACTTTCCCAGCCTTCATTTTGACCTTATAAGAGGGTTTCTAGTACTAAATGATGAACACATGGCACCCCAGAATTCTCATGCGTGAACATAATGTTCTGCATTGGCCCACTATTGACAAATCCATATCATATTGTTTGTTACAAGTTAAAAGTCCCATACTGGCTTGGATTTATACCCCTGTCTTGCTTGCATCAAGATCAAATCGTTCCACTTTAACTGGTCATATTCCCCATCTCCATTAAAAAAGAAAAAGACAAATTAATCTAAAAAACTCCCAATGTCTACCAATAGCTTGTGGTTTTTCAACTACCCGGTTTCGTTAATTTACATCCGACATAACTTTCCGGTGAACATATCTGACATATCAACGTCGAGTCATCGAGTCATCCCCCGGGCTCGTCATGGCGTGGCACTCGCGGGTGTTGGTCTTGCTGAGATCCATGGCGTGGCTCTTGACCCGTTCCGGCGAGATGCCTGGTGTTCTGGGGGAAATGCCTGGTGGGGGGACGTTTTTGGGTGGTTCCTGGTTGGAAAATGTTGGAAAAACATGTCTATATAAGTTCTATATAATATATATATATATATATATAAACCAAAATCATCTATAGATTCCTATCAAATCCTATGAATGGCTTGTTTTATAGTCGTTGTCCGTGTCCGTTGATGGAAAATGATAGGCAATGGGAAACTCATGGACAAATAGCTGGAAAATCGTGGGGAAGTGTCCAGGACCAGGGTGAAGTGAGAAGTGCTGATGCCCCACAGGGCCCTGATGCCCCACTGGCGCCATGGAATCCATTCCAAATCCACCCTGGGGACATGATGTTCCACCATGTTTTATTCTGTGTTCATAGGCTGAAGACCCTTCAAGTCGCCTGTGGATGTATTGAGATGTCCACCTGCTCCCTTCCAAAACCATCCATCAGGCACCGTCAGGGTTTTTCAGTTTCGCCTGTGGGTTGCCTCTCATACATCTGCCAGCAAGTGTAGGCCTGGGGTTAATCACTGTGAATGTGGTTTCGAAATGGCGACATGTCATGGGATTCTCCATGATTTAGCTCCAATTTGTGGCAAATTGCATAGAGAAAATGATGAGCAAACTATAGGATTGTGGGGACTGGTGCCAAGAAAGGGTTGCCCTTTTGGACCTACTAAAAACAGGGCATCGTTAGATATATTTCGCATTGAGCCAGCAACTTTGGGAGGCCATGAATTTTGAGCCGTAGCCATTCTTCAGTGTGAGAAATATGTTTGGTCAGGTGGATCCAGGTTTCTGTGCTTGAAACAAGCCATGCAGACAAGGCACCAGAGCGTCCGCGAGTTCCATGACTGCAGACCTGACATCCGCACAGCTTGTTCCCAAACGGTTGGCTTGAGGTAAAACATAGCAACTCTACAGGAAACCAGAGTTTTTAGGATCAACGGGGTGCAACCAAGAATGTTCACTTCGACACTTTCCCGGACATTACCTTGCGGTGATTAGTTACTATGAGTTTCTCAACCATTCACAAAAAATAATGGTACTGACAGGTATATATGTGCAACAAATCCATGCATTATCGATGGTGAGTCGTGACTTTGACGCTCCAAGTGTCCCATAATCATAAATCTCACTTGATCTTTATCCCGCATCAATCATTGGCATTCCCTGCTTAAAGAATCAAGTTCAACCCTTGAAATCACCATCCACACTGCAATTGGGATGTTGCGAAATTATCAAAGACCGAAATGGACGCTTTAACACTAGAAATGACCAATTTTTGTGCGTCCAAAAAAAGGTATTCCAATAGCTTGACTTATACCTTGGGATATGCCCCAAGCCGTTATATAACAGTGGAGAGTGAAGGTTGGTTAGTCAATAGATAGTCAAACTAAAATTTCAGTTTCTGATTCTGCCACTATGTGCGTGGGAACATAACCCAAAGTATCATAGTAATGTCTCCCCAGTACTTTGACTGTAAAAAAGAAATGCCGTATGGCTGCATCTGAGAATGGGGTACAACGGTATAACATGGTATAACTGTAAAATGGCAATTGTTCATTGGACAAGTGATCATAAACCATGCGATTTGGGGGGGTTCCATGGTTTCTGTCCCCCGTTTTCCATAGATGTTCCATATGTTCCGTAGATTTCCCATCTCTTCCATAGATTTTTCCATCTTTTCCATAGATTTTGCCATAGTCTTTCCATAGATGTTCCATAGTTTCCAATTCTTCAAAGAAAGAAACCCATGTCGATCGTCCCGCCTCTGATCGCTGTACTGGGCGCCTAAGGCCAACCATCCAGGCACGAAACACATGAGATGCTCCATCTCCTGCTGACGGCGTTTTTTCGATGGAGAAAGATGGGGCTGAGAGCTGGTGCCTGGTGCCCCCCCCATTTTTTTAGTTGGTTGGTTTCTAAAGCCCATGAATATCCATGAATACTATCGTATACTATGGTTATTAGTTAAGCCACTTATATTTCAACTTAGCTATCTTGGGGGCGAAGTGGGCAATTTCACCCTGAGTGGGAGATTGAATCGAACACCTCCCAGATGCCATGAGGAAAATTCTCGTCCTCGGGGTGTACCAGCTGGGAATTCAGCTTCACCAAGCAATTCGAGGTTTTGCGGAACTTCAAGCGATCTATTGTACTGGTATGGGTCACAGCTGTTGGTCCTAGAAATTGGACGGTTTATGTTTGGCAAATGATTCATTCCACTTCTAAGAAGCTGCGGCCTGTGCATGGAAGAAATCATCCGATTCTGGCCTATTCACCATGCAGAAAAAATGGCCGTGGCAATGAAGTCTGATACTACACCATAATCCGGGATTATGCTTCCTTGGCATGGTAGGTTGCTTCTCCATGACCCAAAAGAACGCCATCCGGGATGACCGCCCCCCGGATCTCCGGTGTGTAGGCGACAGAGCCAGAAGCGGAATCCCAGCTCAAGGTGCCCATGTAGCTCAACCCATCCTGAAACGAAAACGCCATGGAAAGGGCACAGAACTGAGATGTCCGGATTCAGAAATGGGTCAAAAGATTCAGAAAAGTGAGGCTGGATGATGGCCAGGTGTGTTTGTGTTCAAAAAGTGTTTGATTCTTATTGCACAGCAAGCTGCCTTAGTGAGACTTCTCCATGAAACTCGATTCGGGGAGGCCATGGAACCATGGAACTCTGAGCTGTCTGCAGGTCCCTTCTTCACCATGTGCTTCTGCATGGCTTTCACGGCGTTGTTGTACATGTCTGATGGCAGAAATGTCCGAACCAAGCCATGACCCTCGGTTGGACTTCCCGTATGAAAACTGATGGCTGGCACTCACTTAAACAGGTTCGGTGCAACCCTGACGTTGCTCCGCATCTGAGTTGTGGAAGGGTTGCCTGTTTTTGAAGTGCCATGTCAAAACATGTTCAAACGAAGATTGGAAGGTTCAAGTTCGACAAGAACGATTGAAAAAAAAACAAGAAGATTTCCACGAAACATGGATTCCAAGATATGGATTTACCCAGAAACATGGTTAAAACCCAAAATCCATTCCAAGCAACATGGTTTTTCACCATCGAAATCGGATGTTAAAGAGATCTTTTTAACTCCATGAGATGTTGGCCATCGCCACAAAACGAACCGCCCTTGGCACCAATCGCCCGGCCTTTCAGAAATCCCTCGTCTTCACGAGCACCACCCTGAAGCCAAACCTGGAGAGATTTCCATGTGATTTCTGAAATGGATATCCTCCATTTAGATCATATCAGTTATATGGGGATTATATCATGGTAATATATGGTATATAATCCCAATGGTGGATATAATTAACCAACTAGATCATGGTATTTCATGGGGTATCATGATCCGTGATATAGTTGGTTGATAAACGATATAAATGATGTAAATGGATATATAATACCAAATATCATGTCATACACTTGAGCCATTAAGAGTATTCCGTGTTCCCATTTCATTCTACTAGTTGGTTGATGTTGGTTGATAGGTTGCATTGTTCCCTGGTTTCCCATCGCCATGGCCTTCAGCAAGTATTCGTAGAAGGAGTCACCATCTGCTCCTGGGATCTCAAAGGTTTTGGTTGCTTTTATCATTATCAGTTATCAGTGTTACTATCATCATCATCATCATCATCACCATCATCACCATCACCATCATCACTATTATTATTGTTACTATTATTATTGCTGTTTTTCCAAATCATAGTTATCACTATTGTAATTATCAGTATCATCAAAGTAGTGTTGTTATTATCGTTGTGATCATCAATTTATTATTTCTGTTATTGTTACAGTAGAATGACCCATATATATATATACATCCATTCTTGGATCCCACTCATTCTATTGGGATCACCACTTAAACTGAACACTTTTCCGGATCTCTGAAACGCACTGGGCAGCCCCAGCCAAGGGTGATCTTGCCCTTGCCTCTCTCCCAGCAATTCGGCCACAATCTCAGAAGCGAATCAAAGGACTCGCTGCGGCAGAGCTGATCCAGAAACCCCTCAGCACCTGGGACGCCGCACCCCTCGAGGTTTTTCTGTGCCTGGACTGTCTCCTGAGACCGCATAGGCATAGAGACATGACGAATTATGGGATTGGACAATGGAAAAATGGAAGTAGAAATGGTATAACCGGTATAACCCACAAGAAGAGTGTGGATATCATGGGTTTTTTCATGGGGACATAGTCGGACATAGCCAATCATCCACTTGGTGTGTCTGAAAATGTGGTATCCCCAACCCCACAAACCAACTGGCAGTTTGTGGAAACGGAAAAAGATGATCAACCACTGGATTCTGGGGGTAAACCCAACGTTGATTGTGGTTGGATATGCTGAGGAGGGCCACACCATGCCACACCCAGGGGTTGAACAGTCCAGTTGTTGAGTTTAGCTTCATAGGTATCTCTTGGGTATAAAAGGTATAGAGCCCTCCAACCATAGGGACTGGATGAGCGGATTTGGGTCAGTGTCAACCCCATCCGGCAGCATCCCGATTTCCACTGATACCTTTCCATGAGATGTTCAGAAACCTTCAACGAAACATGAAGCAACCAGCAACCAAACAAAAGTTCAGCACGTCACCAAATAACTCCATCACAAACCTCAATCTCCACAGGACTCCACAACTTCCAAGGATGTAACAGGCTTGGCCTCCCTGCATAAAACCGCATGGTCTTTGCAGCAAAAACTTCATCTCCAGTCACCCGCGAAAGGTATCGCATTTCGAGCCTCGTTGACATTTTCGGAGGGATGGGCACACATTGATACATTGGCCGTTGCTGATTTTCCTGCAAGCTTTCTCTGAAAAGACATGAAGTCCGTTAAGAATCAGCTCTCCAGCTGGTACTGTACTGAAGCTGTCAAAATGGGTCAAAGTTGACCCCAAAAATACGTGTCAATCAAGCTGCAAATCGGTCCAATTCTGCTGCAAAACTATGCCCAAAAGCACCACCAATCAGAATTTCTATGACTGGATAGATAGTTCTGTATAACTGATTGCCGAAAATGTTTACCATAACATACAGTGTCAGACTGAAGTTTATAGTACTGCTATAAACTGTAGCTGATTCGTCAAAATATAGCCCAAAATATAGTTGTGCAGTAGGGGGGTGACCATATATACACGTGGTGGTTTCTTGACAGGAGGGATCCCCAAAACCATGACTTTCAATACTAAAATGGTCATCCATGACTTGGATGATGTGTACCCCCATGACTTAGGAAACCTCCAGTGAAATCCCATAAATCACCATTAAATATGTATCATCTTCTAACCAAAAAAATACTATATAAATGGTTAAATGGTGGATATATTACCATTGAATCTGGATATAGCCAAAAAAAACTCATTTTAAGACACACGCACATAGCACCCATATGTCCAAGTGACTGGAGCGTCCCAGATTCAGCCAGGCTTGGACAGCCACTGCCTATCATGACATGACATGATCTGTGAAAACCAACAAGAAATGGGGAAAGCATCATGAAAATATAATGAAATACAACATACTAAGAATTTTGACAGTTTGGTTTGTCTGAAAATATGATTCACCCAATTCCAACGGATTAAGACACCGAATTTGCCCATTATTTGAGCCGTCAAATGGTGATATATCAGCCATTTGGGATAGCCCCATTTCTCTCAAGCTGCTGCTACAGTGGATGTTCATCTAACCTACGATGAGTGGTAAAATCAGATGGTTAAAACCATGGTTGGTCGTGGGACCCCAGCCCAGAGACTGACAAACCAGGTTGTACTCATGTCATATCAAATGATTGGATCAGGCAAGTGGAATGCTTGTCCAAGCACGGACATGGGGCAAATCTGTGCAGGAGCTTTGCAGTTCCAAACTCGCTTCTGCTATGCCATGTTGATTCAGAAAAGGTTAAGCCAAACAAATTCATCAACTATCTTTGACCCTTGTCAAGTAAAACTGTCATTAAAAATGCATAAAATTATCAACTATCATTAAAATCATAACTTCCCTCCCCAATTTCCAGCATTTTTGAAGATCAGCCCCCATGGTTCAGTGACACCTCCCCTTCCGCCGCCAAAAGTGTAGGGCGTAACTCCTGCAACTGGTTGGTGGTCAACCTACCCCTCTGAAAAATATGACGAATCGTCAGTTGGGATGATGACATTCCCAATATATGGAAAGTCATAAAATTAATGTTCCAAACTACCAACCAGATAGTGATGACTCACATTTCTATCTTTTCGGGGGGCTTTCCCATATAAATCATATAAACGTTTGAGCTCTACACTCCCATTTGACCCGATGCGAAAATCCTTTTTTTGGGCACTTCAAGCCTCCAAAGCCCCCCAAAACCAACAGCCCAGGCTGTGCATTCTGACCCTGCGGTGCTCCTCGTTGGTTGACCGTCAGCAAGATGCGTCTTCCTCGGTGGTTGACCGATTCCAAGTTAGTGGAGCCTCAGCAGATGCACTGAGGGAGCCACCCAGCTGTTCGGCCAGGGTTAAAAACGTTTGCTCCTGGATTGCCAACGGAAACTCAGCTGGCTTCAGACTTCCATGCAGAGCTGAGCGGAAACAAAATGTCAGGTTTTTCGGTTGGATTCTCCAAGTCTCAACTGTGTTGTTTCGGTTGTCTCAAAAATCAACATTGCCCACAGGCCCAAATTCACCAAATGGTCTTTTCTGAAATTAAGGTACCCATAACTCCTCTGATTTGTCACTGGCTAACCTATTAAGATGAGTTTCACAATGGCCTAGGGGTGCCCCATTTTTAGACCGTGATACCCCAAACTCATGAAGACTCTTGTACCCATCCTCGGTCTGGCTGGGTCCCGTCGTGGAATGAGCAGCATGCCCAGTCCTTCGACAAGTCATAGGCAGACAGCAAGCCTCCCAGCACCCGGATATTGGTCTCGAAGACGGAGACGGGATTGCCTGCAAACGATGGTGAATTTCAGAGTTTACAGTAGAAGTTGAGTCAATTTGCTCGCAAAATTGATGGTTTTTGAGGTTGGATTCCTCACTCTTACCAAACAGTGCTTCTCCTTGATGGTGCTTACAATCTTCACGCTCAAAATTCCTTGAAATGGAGTTCCAGCTGCAACCTTTAAAGGTGATCCCACATCCCAAAGAAATCTCTAGAAACTCTGAAGAAATTCCACTGTTGTTTCGTTGGGGAATTTATGTTTTTTTTTCTGGGCATCCGAGCTCACGGAAGAAATCTTCTGGGAGAGGTTGCCGGCCTCACAGCTGGTCATCTGCCAAGTTCGCCCATATTTGGGTAATTCTTTGATGAATGGTGGATTGATAGTGATACCCTCTGGTAAACGTTAAAATAGCTATTGGAAATCACCATTTTTAATGGGAAAATCAACTATTTTTATGGCCATTTTCAATAGCTATGTTAAATTACCAGAGGGTATATTACTGCAATAATGATTGGTTTATTAACTGGGGATTTACAATGATGCCAGCTGTTAATTAATATAACTCATGGTAATTGATATCAATCCGCAATTCTGCATGTAATGCCCGTGTGATTGAGATGTATTGATTGGGCTCAAAGGGAATGACGGAATGGCAAGGTTTCCAAGAGGGACATCCGCGACTGTGGATGGCCTTCCTATGGATTCTTTGTGCAAACGTCCAGGTTGGACCACAAAATACAGCACTATAGTTTCCATTAGTTTCCTATAGTCCTGTCCTACCCCGAGAGTTCAGATTCAGCATCCAAAAAGCGACATCCTATGTCTGCTTGATGTCGAATCAATGGACGCAAACATGTTGAATCCATGGCACCGGGCTCTAGGAGCATAGCTGGGATCCGCGCCAACCAGTCCTTGGCTTCGTTGAACTCCTCTCGAAGCCCAGCCAGCCAGAGCCTGGGTTTACTATGAAATGGAGGCATGGTCCAAGAATGGTGAAGCTCCACCTGCTCAAACAACGAAAAGTTGAAACAACGGAGTTTTAGGGTCCATTTTTTGCGGACTTTGTCTGAAAATAGAGGCTACCCCATATAGTTTGATGGTTTGGAAAATTGTCCCAACATGAAGATGGTGACAGTTTAGGGGGATAAATTCATTTTCGGACACGCCCAAAAAAATTCTTGGTGAAATATCCCTATTTACCCAAGATTTTTGGTTTATAAACCGTTTTAAACCATCATTTCCCAACTATAGTGGTTATAATACCACTATTATAAAGCTTCACAATAACTATTGGTTTGTAATGGTTTATAATCCTTTATAAATCTTTATAATGATTCATGTCCTATGATAATACCATTATGAACCAGTATAAACCATTATTCACCACCATTTCCCAACATTTCCACCATTATCATAGTCCATTAGTTCTCCCACTATTTATTAATAATCACAGTCCATTGTCATAGTACATTATCATAGTACATGATTAAATATATATATATAAATACCATCATGTCCCAACATATTTCACCACCATGTATTTATGAACTATGGATTCCCAATGGATTCCCAATGGATTCCCATATCAATATGACCCTTAACATATAAATATATATATATCATATAGCCTGATATTTGGCAAATTTAAGGACCATGGATTCCCAATGGATTCCCATCCGGGAGCTGGGCGTATCCAAGGAGTCCACCATGGTGGTGGCCAAGTGGAAGCCCCGATTGCGACCCCTGGTGGGGTCAAGGTAGAAATAGACATGGAAGATGCCTAGAAGATGTTAGAATATATATATATATAGAGATAGATAGATGGGACATAGTTTTGATAATTAACATCTATATATTCTGAATATATAGATGTTAACTATAAACACTATGTCCCGAATCTATATTGATGTTAACCATCAATTGAAAACTTTGTCTGGTTGATGGTCGAGCCCTACCCCTCTGAAAAATATGACGAATCGTCAGTTGGGATGATGACATTCCCAATATATGGAAAAATAAAAAATGTTCCAAACCACCAACCAGATATGTTAGAATATAGATGTTAACTATCAACTACTAAAAAAAAAAAACATAGTTCCAAATTCAAGGAACCCATGCTAGAATATAGATGATGTTAACATATGTTAACTATCAAAATAGAAGAAAAATGAAGGAAAAAAACGGTATAGTTCCCAATTTCTATGAGACTGGCCATCCCAAGACCAAAAGAAAACCAAGCCGCAATGAAAAGCCGGGTTCTGTCAACGCTCTCCCGACTCTTTACCGAACCTTCCGGAGATGGGAAGCAGCTCATCCATTCCCCAGGCAAAGTGCTTGTAGTGAGCCCAGGCGTGTCGGATCGAGTCGCGGATGGCATTCACCCGGGCACTCTGCGCACTGCCCGCCTCGTCGTTGACTCGAATGACTACTGGAATGACTACTGGAATATAGTGCAGTATTTCTCAATGGGTATATCAATGGATATGTTATATCATGAGATTATGACATATTATAAGCTATTAAGTATTAAGTGTATTACACTTGACCCTAGTATCATTTGTGTCCCTGCCACACGTTGCAAAACAAGATCTGAGATCCATCACTGGTAGCTGCTGTAAGGATAAGAGACCTGGTCAGCTTGGAGACTGAGGGAATCTTAAGAACCCATCATTTTTGTGAAGCAAACACTCATGTCATACGTCCTGCAAACTCAAAGTCAAAGTACTATAGAACTTAATAGTAAAATCCTTACGTATGCATGTGAATAAGTTGTACCTTAAAGCACCATGACTTGCAAATCATGGAGCCCACACACGATGTTCCGTTCCAAGTCTCGGACTTTTCTCATGCTCAACGATAGCACCGGACTCAGCTCCGAATCAAGGCCGGAAGTACAGCAAGTTTTGATTCGAGTTACCCTCTGGTTATGACTAACATAGCCATGGAAAATGGCCCATTTATAGATGGTTTACCTATTAGAAATGGTGATTTTCCATGGCTATGTTAAATAACCAGATGGTATACTTTAGATTGAAAAATCGAGACACCGAAAATATATAAAAACAAGAGCCATAGAAAAATTATGGTGCGTATAAAAATGATGCGCGTCTCTGCCGGTGCAAACATGAGCAATCAAGAACTGTCCAAAGCAGCATGTATCAACTTCAGTAGGGTAGATGGTTCCAACACTAATGTGGGTAAAACAATAATAACCAATCCCCCAGTCATCACGATTTCTATAGGTGGTATGGTTATCATTCCCAGTCATGGGTGGTAAAAATGGCATTGTTTTACCCGTATGAAAAATCATAACTGGTTGGTGGTTTCAACCCCTCTGATAAATATGAGTTCGTCAATGGGAAGGATTATCCCTTATATGAAACGGAAAATAAAATTCATGTTCCAAACCACCAACCAGAATAACCAGATAAAAACATCCAACAAAACACCAAGGAGCTGGAGGAACACTGGGTGGAGGTGTCGGTAAATCGCCATGACCCTCTGGAAGGCACGAGACCACCTAGGTCGACGACGCAAAAAACGCCGCAACGCGGTGCGGAAAATGGCGAACTTGGTCGATGTGAAGTGCCCCAAGCTTCGGAGTTTCATCGAAAAGTATCCATTTGGGGCACTTAAGTATCCATTTAGTATACATTTAGTATCTTTTTAGTATCCATTCCTTTTTGGTATTTCAAAATTTCCAGATGTTCCAAGACATGGATCCTTTTGGTACCCTCTGGTAATTGAACATAGCTATTGAAAATGGCCATTTATAGTGGATTTTCCCATGAAAAATGGTGATTTTCCATAGTTATGTAAACGTTTACCAGAGGGTACCCTCCAATATGATTCACATGGAAAGCCCCGTGGTTTCCCTGTAAGATATTCGCAGCGGATCCGAGCATCCAGCTCCCCCCTTCGGCAGTGGTTTCATCACCCCAATGATGCGCACCCCCATCTGCGGGGCTGCCTGACGTACCAAAACGTCGACCTTTAAAAAGGCCCAACGAAAAACAGCAGTAACAAGTCACAGCCCAAAAAAAAAGGATGAGATGGATGAGTAAATAGTAAACACCTGAAACCAGGAGCAACAACAAATGCAGTGTCAAATTAATTGGCCGATTCACGAGAAATTTATACATTTTTTTCAAAAACAACTATGACTATGTCGATCGACATTAATGTTAATATCAATTAGCCTACCATAGTCTGCATCTTCCAAATACCATGTCTATATACATGGCTATATTTGGAAGATGGTAGTATCAGTAGCCTAATTTGGCTAAACAACCATGGTTAATCTCAATAGCCTCATATAGCCATGGTTGTTTTGCCTATCTTTTTTGCACCACCTTGATCCAGCACGCCAAAGGAGGCGTGTCGAAGGATGAGCTCAGCACGGACACGGTGCAGCTTCCCTGGCGTCGCGGCATGCGGGACATCCTCTGTCACTACAAGGTGGTGCCCCCAAGATAGCTAAGTTGGTTTATAACTCCAATAACTATGGTTTATGGTACTTATAACTATAGTTAATGGGGTTTATAAACCAACTTATAACTGGGGGGCCCCACCT
>Ga0126342_10017890_pt1 | contig 12208 bp, 13 predicted proteins | sample Cyp1metagenome_FD_92528 | JGI IMG/M metagenome (GOLD analysis project Ga0126342, IMG submission 92528) | Coral microbial communities from Lord Howe Island, Old Settlement Bay, Australia - Cyphastrea 1 metagenome | ecosystem: Host-associated > Invertebrates > Cnidaria > Coral ... | reverse complement strand
CATCAATATATATATATAGCATCATTATATATATATATCCTTATATATATATATATCCTTATATATATATACATATATCACATTAAATATAATTAATTATATATATATATATATATGTCAATATATATATATATGTAAATATATATATATACACCATTTTATATATCATCATATATATATATATATCATTACATATATATATATATACCATTTAATATATCATATATATATATATATATGGGGTTCCTAAAATAGGGGTACCCCGAAATCAGCATCATGTTAGTTTTTCGGATTTTCCCTTAAACAAACAATTCAGTTTGGGGATCCCCAGCTTCCCCGCTTCGCGGCAGGATCCCCTGGCGGAGCAGGAGCGGCTCATCGTGGCTTCCGCCACGGGCGGCAAGGCCAAATGGGTTTCTGGTTTCTGGTGATTTCCCTAGGAAAATATGGGAATATATTGGATAAAAGTGACAATACATAGATGGGAAGATATGGGAACATACCCGAACATGTGGGAAATCACCAGAAAATATGGGAACATGTGGGAAGATATGGGAAAATAGCTGGAAAATCGATGGAAATTGGATTTTATAGTGACAATACATAGAAAACCCATTGGAAATTTATGAAAATAACGGAACATATGTGAACATATCAAGTTGGGATGAGAATCAGGATTGGAAAATAGGGGTAACAACAGATGGATTCACCAGCCATGGCTGGGATGGAATGTTTGTGAGTGCAACATAACCAGGTTCCGCAGAGCAGAGCATCATGGGATAATATATGAACATTTTGGATAATGTGGAAAAATATGATGTGAAATTGTAGCTGGGATTACAATTTTATATTTGTTATTTGGCAAATCGAAAGTACTTGAATCCGAAAAGATTTGGATAATCTGGTTGAAAAAGGGTATTTTGCATTTCCAGGGTAAACTACTGGTGGTATGTTTCATTGTGCAATCAAAGCATGATGGGTACACAACCATCAGCCAGTGATCGGTGGAGGTGGGACTACCTTTTTTCTCTTTGTCGTAAAAGTGTATAAGACATCATATAACAAATGTTGTTCATTTACTACGCATAATCATACAAATTTAGTTTCGCGGAGGCAAACTATATGATGACATCAGGTAACATTTTGTTTGGGATGTGTTTCTACCATTTTTTCTCTGCAGCACATCATGCTCCAACGGTTTGCAGATCCGTGCATTCTCCCACAGATCATTTTTTTTGGTATGGTTTCGGTTTTGTTCAATGTTCAACATTCTGAAATCTTCCCATTTTCCACAATATATGTTTGTTTCCATACATTTCCATATATGTCGAATATGTATATATCATATATTTGGAAGCGGCTGGCCGCCAGGTTTTTTGGGCCATGGCGGCGGACGTGAAGTTGTTGGAGGACTATGGCATTGATGTGAACGCACCACTGGAGCATAAGGCGGCGGGGCTGATTTGTTGGGAAAAAATATGGAAACATGATATACTGACACAGCACCAGCAGCGACATGTATATGTAATTAATACATATTTACTGTAAATATACATATACACGCATGAATATATATATATATATATATATATATTTAGCAGGTATCAAGGATTAGCGGCAGCACGCATGCTACGCCCCACGTTTGCTTTCTCGGTGCAATTTCACAAGTAGAAATCCAGTCTCCACCCCATCAAAAGATCTGCATGTATATAGCAATAACGAGAGCACAGCGGCAGGTCATTCGGCCGCCTTTGGATCAAGCCCCGATAGCGTAGCATTCTTCGTTTCACGGAGCTCCAAACAGATGGACGCGGAGTCCGGATGGAGCCAGAAAACCCTGCTGGATCGGGCCGAAACCCCGCGAAAGCCCGGACAGAATGAGATGGATGCAGAGGAATGGACAGCAAAAGTTCATATTGTTGTGATGCTCAAGCTATGATTTAGAGTTGTTGTTTCTATTTCACTTAAAGTTATTTGTTTTAGTGACTAGGATTTCCCAGAATTGGATCATGGGAGAATTGAGAGGAAACTCGGAAGCGTCAGTGATTAAAAACCAGCCAGTCTCCTGTGGATTTCCCAAAAGACTATAAATAAGCATATTGAATTGAAACCTTAAGACAGGTGGACTTTTCCCAATATATGTTTATATCCCCATTATATAATCCCCATTAAATAATCACCATTAAATAATCCCATTGATATATGTCCAGCTAAATTGCAGGATTTTCCACTTCTTTTCAGTTGAGATGTTCCTTTTCCCACGAAAACCGGTCCATTGAGGATTGGTGTGGGCTATCTCTTTCCGATTGCAGCCATTTGGGCAGCCTTCGATTACTGGAAGGAGCTCTTCCCAGATCAAAACGTGGAGTTTGCTGTGACCGCTTTTTACCAGGTGCGAAACAAATGTTGCTATCCACCAATGGGGCTAACTTTCATGGCTCATGGTCACATCCCAAATATCATACCAAGTTGGTTATGTATGGTTATGTCATATCATATCCATAAAACATAATAATTTAGATAATATATTCCCAATTATTCCCATAGTATGTCTCCATTACATCCCACCATATTTCTCCATCATATCCCCACAAAGTGGGGTCCTCAGATAGTTATAACTTATAACCCCCATGAATACTTCAGTTATACCGATACCCCCATAAACACAAGAAATCACCAAGGTTTGCCTGGAAATACGATACCCCAAAAATCTATCAGTTTACCCCATTATAAAAGCCCCTTTTGGGGTCATACCTCCCATACCCCATCCCATTAAGTGCCCTAAGTGGTTACAACCTCAGCAACTAACCACTAAGTGTGATGATTCTGATGATCCTCAATGATCCTCCACAATCCCATTGATATCCGATCTCCCATATTTCCATCACATGAAATATGTTCAATGGTTCAACCAGGGTACTTTTAATTGCTCAAAGCACGAAATCTCACAACTTAAGTTGGTTACATATTATCTCTCCAGGTACATCCCCATGAGATCTCCGAGATTTGCCCAGCTTCCCAGGTGGGTTCCATCGTCACGGTGGGCGCCCTGTCGCTCATCGACTCCTTTAGCTTTGGGCCTCGCATCCTGGGCGGCTTCCTGGGGCAGCTGCTGTGTTTGGCCGCCATTCTGGGCTTCAGGTGGGGCCGGGAGGCGGCGATGAAGACATGGGGATGCAACCAGGAAACGTGTTGATTTATCCAGAAATTGATCCAGAAATATTGGGGACTTGAGAAGCAATCAATGGGGATTCAAGTGGCAAATCTTGGATTTCTGCAGGTGGCTACCTGTACCATCCTCAGTCCTGTACCAGCTCCTTCTGCTGGTGGTGCTACTTTGCTCTGTGGCCACGGGATTTTTAGACTCGGCACTTCTGTCTTTGTGTTCCTTGGCATCTCAGCCGAATGCTGAAGCGAGACACTCTGGCTGTCCCAATCACCGAACTTCGATCCATATATGCCATATGCAGTGCAAATTTAAGTCCCTTCCCCGCGACAATAAACATATACCCTATCATACCTTCAAAAGCCAAGGATTGGATACCTTGTCCAATATCATACTGTATAAAGGATGAGACTACATAGCATGCACCACTGCGTGACACTTCGTTGCGCTGCATTCATTCATCCACTCCACAGCTTCAATCCCAAGGTTCACAGTACAGCTCCAACATGCAAGGCTACTTGCAAATCGGCCTTGGCGTCTTGTCAGCTTATGAATGGCCCTGTGATTTGAGAGGGTCATGTTCTTGGACACACCCCCATTTCCAACAAACGGGTGTTCCTCAAAATTGGGCTCCCCAGAATTAGTGGTTTCCCCAGCCAGACATGATCGATTTTGGATGATTTTGGGTGATTTTGGGATCATCCCCCAATTAAAAAAAAACCTCCCAGTGAGGTGTATTCTAGGGTAACAAGTGGCTTTTGGCTCTGTGAGATGCCTTGTAGGAATCTCAGCATGTAGATTTCAATTTCACAGCACATCATGCATAGATATAGTATGATATAGTATATGATAGTATATACTCTTACAAATATTCGAGAAATGTAGCAGTGAACATTCATATAGTTTCGGCATTGCCATGCCGCCAGTTTTCCTAAACGCTTGATGTTGTTGTAGATTTTCATCCAACCCTTTTCTGAAAACAATGGTGATGAGCCCGTTCGGGCTAGTTTTAGCCCAATTGTTTGATGCTACAACAATGTCCATTTCATCCGTTCTTAAAAATGTTTGTAAAGCAACCTGGATTGCAAACGCAGAACATGTTCCTGCATGTTCCTCCATGTTCCTGCGTGTTCCTCCCAAAAGAATCCGATCAGCATATGTATGTATATGTATATATATATATATATATATACAGTAGTCCCCATAAAGATAGAAAAGTAAATCATCACTATTTTAGGATGTCACCTTTTTTTTTTGACATCGGCTGCGACTTTCCGTCGCGTCGCAAGGTTTTGGCACGTTGGTCTCTGTGATCTACCGTGATGGGACCAAGCTGTGGCGCGGCGTTTTGGATTTTCATAGTGCCTATGGGATTTCTATGGGATTTATGATATTTCATTGTCCCATAAACCCATATATTGGGATATATTGGGAATAATCATCCGGGATTTATGATAATTTATTATGACTGGTTGGTGGTTTGGAACATTTTTTATGTTCTATAATATATTGGGAATAATCCTTCCCAACTGACTTTCATATTTTTCAGAGGGGTTGAAACCACCAACCAGATGATGTATCCCCTAAATTGAAGATGAAAACCCGATAGGTGTGGAAGATGATTATCTTCTGATAGGATCATTGCCGTTGTGGGTAATGTTGGGGAGTGTGGCCCAAATTACGGGAAGTTTGATGAGGAACTTGATAATAATCATGGAATTATCCATTTGCCAGCCTGAGAGGAGTTCTTGAAATTGAGCATCCGACAAATCACCAATGTGACTTTTGGAAAATAGAAAGAAATCCGATGGGATGCCATGAACATGATTCAAACATGCCAATCTACAGACATTGTGCGAAAAGTGAAACCAGTTTGGTTAGTATGTTACAGGCACACACGATCATTTTGAGGTCAAACATATCCATTTTCTCAATAGCTGGCGGATGTGCCCAACATGGTTGTTTCTGGCCCGTGAGAGCATCATTCTTCAAAGTTGCTGAACTTTCAGGGATTTTACTGTTGGATCTTTTGGGGATTACCATACGAAACTAAACCAACGGACATATTGGGGATGCCACCATACACACCATCAACAGCTGCAGAATGTTCGCCTTTCATTCTGCAATCAGGTTCATGTCGCGAGATGTGGAGGACTCTACCTGCGCGTTTTTTGTTATTGCGCTCCTCACGGTGCTTCTGTGCATCTCTTCCTACCTGCATCTCATGTCACTGCCTGCCTCCAAGCACCTGAATGATGCTTCAATAGAAGGGCCGCAACTGGTGTGGGGATGGGTTATAGAAACATGGTTAAACATGCTTAACCGGCTTAAACCCTATGATTTTCCATGTGGCCATGGGGCCACGAACATCCGTCTACAATTGTCTACAAAGTATTTTGGTGTGAAAACATTCCCCACAGGGATCACTATTTTGGCGTGCCAGGCCATTCGATGTTTCCTTTTGATCAATTTGATCACTCGGATTGAAGTAACTTTAACCCCTGAAGTGATCATTTAACAAACCCAACATCTTGACATGTTTTTGTTGGGCTGGGAAGAAAGTATGGATTGAAGCAAACATCCTTTAAGTGTTTTCTGTGGGAAGCTGTAGAAGATTACGCTTAAACATCATGAAACATTCATGGATGGCGCCAAGGATAGCAGTGATGTCCTCCAGGCCGCGGCAACTTCCTATGGCACCTTATCCAGTCCAAGTGCTGGGAGAAACACCAGCCTCAGCGCAGTCCTTCAGATCGTTTCTCCGTCGAGGGAAGGGAGTGCCATAACCCATAGGATCCATGTATGGTATATATGCTAACATTTGGGGTGTATTGATGGTAAATGTTACCATATATAGCATACATGGATCCTATGGGTAATCATGAGCCCCTTCTACCATACTGTAGGGCTGGTAGGATTGTAGGAAGAATGGGGTTATCATCGTGCAAGGGTTAGTTTGGGACTCGGGTGGGCAAGTGGACAGCCAGCCGATAGGCAGCAGGGGCGCATCATGTTCGAGGTGTAATGTTCTTGGACCAGGGATTTGCGTGTCCATCAGTGGCTTTTTTTCAGGGTGGTTGCTGGCAGCGTATCTAGCGATGGTGGCGAATCATATGATATCACTATCACTGATAGGTTATCCCATCTATGAGTGAGTTCCAAGTCATGTACAGTATTTCACAGCATCTTGTTACTGCAAGTTCTCATATCATATATGTTATAAAGAGTTATATACCACGAGATACCAAGAGATACCAAACAAGTCAGATTGTCGCTGAACTGACAATTTAATAATTATTGTGCCTTCTCCATGTTCTTGGTAGGTGTGACCCTTTAAGAAGATTTTTCATCACAGGATTTTTCTACATCATCCACCAGATTTGTTTCATGACCCCTGTTGGTCAATACACATTAGGGATCATTGGGGGTTATACTACCCAATGCATTGTGGATTATCAAAATCCATAAGCTGGGTTTTTCAACCACTGTTCACCAGGTTTGGTTCAACCAGCTCATGATCTTTGCCAACTTTATCTTGACGACCATCTGCTATCCTGCTCTCATTACTGCCATTCCCTGTCGACAGATGCAATCTTTGGCATCCGCGGAATGGTTTCAGACACTACTGTTGACAATCTTCACCCTCTTTGAGCGCTGGCAGATTTAGTTGAGAACTGCTCCATGAAGAACCCCATTTTCTCAGTATGTTAGGAGAGGGTCTCATTTTTTCTGACTTTGATGTGCAATATCTTGTAGTAGTTCTACCTACCATTTTTTTTTAGTAGTTCTACCTACCTATTTTTTGTTGAATGGAATCTCCTTCAATCATCCTAACTGGGCTGTTCTGAGTTCGTCTTTGCCCTGATCCAACTCATCAAGTTGGTACACCGACGCCGGCATCACAAGTTAGCCATTGCTTCATCAACGACGACACGTCTTTCAAGGCATTTCTATACCTGTTTTTAATTGTTTTTATATGTTTTGACATGGTCCAACGATTATTAATTATAGCACACCCTTGGATACCGGGGGTGTGGCTTGGCACAAGGATATTTCAGCTCGTTTCGTGACCCACATTCGCTTCGGACTTCACCACGGCAACATCCAATGGACGGTGATCATTCGCGCCTTGCTGCTGCCACTGATGATCTTTTGCGCAGCTTCACAGACACCTGCTGGAAACGTCAAAACAAAACATAAAGGGAAGGGTCGAAATTAGTTGGTCAATGGATGTTCATAGTTCATCCCCTAAAAATGTTATGTATGGGCGGTATTGATCCATGGCCAAATGGGGATCGACACTTCAAAGCCTTAGATGAAACGCAGATGGTGTGCATGATAGCTGTGTTTGGGTAAGCCCCAAACAAGACAAAGGCTGTAAATACACTTCCATAATCTTCCGAATAGCAAATGAACCATCTAATTCTAGGATCTTCTAGGGTCCACTGCCATAGCAAATGTAACTTTGATTGGGCTATGCCATGCTCAATGATGTCAGGATTGGCAACGACGTGCTCTCCATGGCTGCTGTAGCATGTTTTGGATTTTTGAATGGCTACTGTGCATCCTTATGCCTCATCGTGGTCAACGAGATTCCAGACCTCTCCGCTGAGCAGCGAAAGACCTGTGTCTTGTCTCGTTTGACACGTTTTGCCCCGCCTTGGAACTGCCAATGCGGTAAACCATGGTAAACCCCCGAACCCTAAACCAAACTATAGCATTGCCAACGATGAAAAATAAACAAATAACTCGGTTGCCAGCCATCCCCCCAAAAAAAACCTGCATGACACTGGGTCAATCTCAAACCAGTGCTGGGCTCCAGAACCGGGCCGTCCTCTCGCGGAAACTTGGGGTTACCAAATGCAGCTGTAGATAATGCAAAATGTCCATGTTATTTTTTGTTTGATCGTATTTGTTGCTGTATATATAATATATACATACATTATAATACATATAATATATATATATAGAGCTGTCTTTTATTTTTTCTGGGAAGAGTATGCTGTTGATTAGATACTGGACTCATATTTGTTGGTTGTAACAGACTCTTGGACCGTTTGTCCTGTTCCATTTTTTTGGTGTGTTGTACCGTTGTACCTTTCTTGTTGCTTGTAACTACATGCAATCATGCCATAGGATACGTCTTATATTCTTTTTACATACACTCTTGTTAATGGAAAAATGAATCGAAACTTCACACCAAAAAAAAACACACCATGAAACTCCTCACACCGTCCACCGCTGGTGTCAAGGTGGGCGCATCTCTGCTGTTTCAGTGAACTGTGGCCTGTGTGTCGGTTCACTGGCAGCAATTGCCCTTGGAAATCGCCTGAAGTTGAGTTGAAGTTGATGACGCTTAAGGTCAGGGTGGTGTTCATTTTGTGTTGATCTGGCGCTTCTAGGGGTGTTGACCCATAGAGGGACAATCCGCATTGAAACTTCCATCGTTTCAGCGTGAGAAAATGGCCTGCTCACAGCTGCCGGGCGAGCTGAAATTATCCATACAGATGGACACATAATATGGAAACCAATGATCAAAACCCAATCAGTTTGGAACATACAGTTTGGAACGATCGAAACCCAATCAGTACTGTACTTTCGGTTTTACATCAAAATAGCGGTATCGGTATCAGAGTTATATTGGCTACTGGATGGGTTTCAACATGTTTCGACCCTCCCTCACCAAGTATCAGATGCTTTCCAGGCACTGGGTAGATCTTGGAGCCATGGGCAATGCATATGGGGTTACCCTTTAATCATCCATTTATAGAATGGGATGTTCCATGAAATAAACCAACCAGTTTTTCGGGATCCACCATTTGTGGAACCCCTCATGTTTTTTCTTGATTTCCAAATACTTGTATATGATCTTGTAGGCAAGTCGCTGAACAGATTCTTGAGTAAAAAACAAACATACTTCTGATTCTCTCATTTTGTCCTTTGTTCCGGTTCCGTGATGACTATTACAACCACGGACCATAGCCATCCATAACCATCCATAACCCGGTCATAGTGAAGAGCCATCCTTCCCACAGCGGCGATGCGGGCCGACCCAGCGTATTGTCAGAGGTGTTGAGTACGCCGGAGGAAACTGCAAGGTCGGTCGCCGGAGGGCAGCAGGATTTTTTTTTCCCCTGATCGCCGGGTCACGGGTCAATATGTGGGACCAATAAAGGTGGGGGTGTTGAATACCCATAGGATCCATGTATGGTATATATGCTAACATTTGGGGTATATTGATGGTAAATGTTACCATATATAGCATACATGGATCCTATGGGATATGAATGGGTGATGGGATCGCATCAGTTTGGATTAATAAATTTAGAGGCAGCAATCCACAAGCGCCACGCTCATTTGGTACAATGTTTGACGCCCTTCACGCCGCATGTATTGAAGACTTTGAAGATGTGTGGAAATCCAACATGGTCTGGCACATGTGTTCATGTATTGGAAGAATCATATATTTTCGCAGACCCAACTCCAGCATTTCAGAATCTTTGTCCAACAAATATGATTGTATAGGCTGGATGTTCCTCGGGTTTTTGCAACCACACTTGCATGGCATCCAACGCATGATACGCACAGAAGTTGTCCGTTTCGGTCGTGCAGGTTGTCAATGCCGGAGGTGAGAAGATATCTCATTGGCCCTGGGCCCAAGTTGGACACCCCGTGAAACACACAGCCGGAAAGATGGGTGAAACTGCTTCACCTCAGACTGAAATTGGGGTCATCAGCTCCATTCCCATTCTATCCTTTTCTGGACCCGTTTTCATGTGGAGACCCGCCAAATTCATCCCAGCAATCCTTGGGATGCTTTGGATAGTTCTTTTTTTGGGGAAGTGCATGGTGTACTTTGAAAGACAAATAAAATAGTAAACACAAAGGTATCATGTGGGATCAGAACATACGCCCGACCTCTGTATCCCGGGTTCCACGGATCAAGGCAAGCAATGTGATGTAAAATCTGAGCAGGAGCACTGGATGCTGGGGTGATGTAAAGCCAACAATTAGTGTCCAACAAACATGGGGAAAATGGCATGTTCACATTCTCAAGCTAAACATAAAATTAATGTTCACCATTGAAAACAAGTTGGTAACCAAGAAATAACTCTGACTGGTGAAGGTTATCAAAGGTGAAGATTGTTCATTGTTTGCACAAATGATATATTTCAGACCCTACCAAAAAACAATCTCTGGTGCGATTGGTGTCGTATAGCATACATGCTAACCATGGAGCTAGCATATTTACCTATACTATCCTACTATACACAACATCCGGACCATTTGCGGAACAAGTCCTGATTAGTCGGTGGTGGTGGTGGTGGTGCCTGCGTCAGGAGCTCATCAAATACATGGGATCGCATCCTGAAGATTTTCCGCCTCGGGATGTTTGGAACCCTGGGGGCTGGCTGGGTGGCCAGTTGAGAACTTGGCGCTGCGGCAAAAAAAAGCAGTAACATGTTGGAAGGCTTGATTTTGCAGTACCAGATATAGCAAACTTGCATCGATTTCACGCAGTTTTCTCCATCACCATCTTGGGCCATCAGTGGCTACAGTTGGTTGATAAGGATAAGGAGTGTATCAGTATCACTTAATGCCGAGCGTAGTAGATGATAGTAGATGTAGCAAGTGAGGCTGCAGCCTAAGTTCTAAGAAATTGTAACTTCAGTGGAGGAGAAGAGACTTAAAGAAATCACACTTTCATGGGGATGGAAGAAAGTTCATGGTGAGAATACCATAGAATACCCCTGTCGACCAGTGCCTTGAGATTCACCACATGTTTGCATTCCCCCAGCTTGATGATAATCCTTTGCCTAAATCAACAGGTGCAAACACACACACACATTCAGTATGCATATATCTTTATACTGTATATAACATATATATATAACTATATATATATATATAATATTATATGTTCATACATGTTCCCTATCTTCCCTATTGAACTTGCAATCTTGGGCGTTTAATATACCGGTACACCACATGTTCATACACACATGTTCCATGATTTCGCTGGATCAGAGCGCAACTCCTCCGTACGTTCTGGCGAGGTCACGGATTTGATCGGGGACATTGCCATGACCGAAGGCCCTTCCAGCCTGTCGGGATGCTCGGTTGACATTTCAATTTGAATGGCTCTGTTTCTGACGGTTTTTTTTAAATTGTTTCGTCCACAGATCATCAAAACCTATCAAAACCATCAGAACTCCCAAGGATCTTTTGGCCCCAGTCCCTGATGCCCAGATATGCCTAGATTCAGCAAGCCTGGGTTTTTCGGGACGAGCCGAGCCGCCGAGCCCCGAGGCTTTCCGAGCTGGTGCACAAGATTGTGCTGTTTGGGATCCCCGGGACCCATCGTGGCGTTGACTTCCAAGAAAAGTGATGCAAAATGATATGCTTAGCCAACATAAATGGATATAAATAGTGATTCATCCAACAAACATGGTGATTTAGCAAGATTTAGCAATCCATCCTCAGATTCTTGTTGCTCAACATCATTCAACATCATAATTTGCAAGATTGACCGGCTCGTGAATGGTTGCCCAAAAGATACCCTCATGGCAGTTTTTGGTGGCGAGGTTGATTTTGAAAACCATTGGTTTTCGTGGTTCTAAATTGTCAGTCAAACCCACCACTCCCAGAATTAGTCTGCTTGGGAAATATACCGGAAACCCTGGAACCCTCCAATACCTGGGGTCAAAAATCATTGTTTCCTGTAACTTTTCCCTTCAATCAATCTAAAAATGGGGAAACCATGGGACACCCAGAGGTCACATCTCCATGTTTGTTGGAGAAATCGTTGTGAATATCTACATGAAAATCATCATGTCGGATCAATCCCATTTCTTCATCAACTCACCATTTCACCGTTAATTAAATGACTATCTCTCATAACTCCCAACCTTTTTTCTTATTAATCCCTTCCTCCTAATACTAAACCCCCCCCCCTTATACAAAACACGGCAGGTAGTTTTTAGTATTAGGGGGGTATTTATTATTAGGGAACCAAATCGAAGTCATGTTAATTAATTAATT
>Ga0126342_10017889_pt1 | contig 12208 bp, 9 predicted proteins | sample Cyp1metagenome_FD_92528 | JGI IMG/M metagenome (GOLD analysis project Ga0126342, IMG submission 92528) | Coral microbial communities from Lord Howe Island, Old Settlement Bay, Australia - Cyphastrea 1 metagenome | ecosystem: Host-associated > Invertebrates > Cnidaria > Coral ... | reverse complement strand
ATGTGAAGATGAGCAGATGTGAAGATGAGTAGATGTGAAGATGAGAAGGTGTGAAGATGAGAAGGTGAGATACAGACCCCCACTATTGGAAGAACCCTGCGCTCAGACGCTCTCGGGAAAAAATGTCACAAAATGCTATGTCACTATGTTCAATTGGGTCCGGGTAGACGATGTTTTAAAGCAATTCATTTGAGGTACGGATCACCATATGTTCAGACAAAGCAATATTTCTTCAGCTTTTGGATTTTGGGGCGTTAAACATGACCTGAAACTTTGCTCATATGGTAGTTGTGGGATGCTCAGAACTTATCCATGGCGCAGGTGCTTGGGATGCCTCTGTCCATGGAACCAAACATGGAGGAGCACAAAAACTGCTCCAACTGAACTCCTGGGTGTTCACAGATGTGTGATGATGTGTGTATACATCAAGAAACATGATTTTGGACATATGTTAAGAACAGGATTAGATGATATAAAACGTATGCGTATTATGTAATTTATGGTCGCAAAAAGAACACTATTAACAATGGTGAATTTCCCAAGTTTCGCTTATCCAAGTTGCCGATTAGTTGCTGACGTCTTGGCACGTTGTTTTTACCAGGTCTCCAATCAGCATATTTTGACACCAGATATTTGGGGATTGAAAAAAACTATTGAACATTGATATATATATATATAGTTGATTTAATCACCATTTATAGTTGATTTACCTATTAAAGATGGTGATTTTCCAGTTCGCCATGTTAGTTTACCAGAGGGTATGTGGGGATTGGATAATGTATTTTGATCCGGCCAATGGGTGTCTCAGTGGGTCCATTTCCCAACATGGGTGATCATGGTCGACATGAAAAATTGACATGCTTTAATTGTAATATACACATATGTATGTATATATATATATATATGAATGTACATATGTATACATATATATATATATACATGTACATACATATACGTGTGTATATATATATATACTACACGTTTAATACTTCATGTGATAAAGCCGATAATAAACCATCCGAGTAGCCAAGCACGCCAAACACTTCAGGGTCACCAGGACCTTAGCTGTACCATGGTCTTCGGGAAGAAGCCAGTGGAATGGGACAAGGCCAAGATGGGGCTTTCATGGAGGTCAACCATGAAAAACATGGATTTCACCATGAAACATGGTGATTTAACGGAGGCTACCATCAAGAATAGGTATATTGATGTATATATGGTGTATTGTTGGTTTATGATCAACCAGCTATAGGTGAATGATAGCCACAAAGGGAGACATTTTGGAAATTTGCCCTCCTTGTATCTGGGGTATTGGGAGCAACCCTGCAATTATTTCAGGGTGTATGAATCGCCAACAAATTGGTTTCAACGGCTTCAAGTGAAAAAACAATGGTATATATCATGGTATTCTCATGATATATCATGATTGTCATGGGAGTGGCTTGAGTGGATTGTCATTGTTTGGGTTTCCGGAGAGGGCTGTCTATAGGATCGCACCCTTCGGGTGGTGAGAGATCCTGATGAGTCCAGGTTTTTCGCCAAGTTGGGTGGCCACCCAGTTGTCAGTTGGATTATATTCCTTATAAACTTTGTAACTCCCCATGATCCAACTGATAACTGGTTGGATACTAGATTATGGTTTATGGATGTTTATGGATGATTATTATTTATTGAATTTTATTGATATTGATCTACCATAAACATCCATAAACATGCATAAACATCCATAAACATCCATAAACATCCACAAACATCCATAAACCATGGACGTCCCCATTATCTATTGATACTAGTCATGTTTCGTGTACCATAAACCATGGGTTATTGACGGTGATTGGAGTTCTGCTAGCACAAAACTGAGCTCTCCGAAGCTCTGCTCCGTCAGGATGATTTGCGAGAACAGCCTTGTTTCAGCACTTGTGCCACTGCCAGGTAGGGGTCTTGCGAGACGACCGCGGAGATGTTGACATTTCTTTGTACTAAATGTTTGCAAATGTTAAATCAATGGATAGCCTTTCATGGATAGTCCAGTACGAAACTTGACCAAATGGGTTTGAAAATCGGCTATAGCATGCTATAATGCTATACCTATACTAGATCATGATGGTTTATCATCATTTTCACATATTGTCACATAGGAAACGAGCAAAAAAGGAGAGCCATCACAGGGGGATACCCCGGATGGGATTGGATCCCCGCAAGGTCACAAGGCAGCTGCCCCAAGTTGACATGAAAAAGACATGCCTTCGCGACGGCAACGACCGGGGAAAGGGGATATCATGGGCTCCAGAATTGTCAAGTGCCACTGGGAATGCCATGGATATTCCGAACGTGAAAGGATGTGAACATCCATCTACATTAGTTTTGGAAGGATGGTTCTCAGTTGTTCAGGAGTACATGATGGGATATCAGACCCTATTCAGGGTGGCTTAGACCCAAGGGCGCGCGTCACCGTTATGATGCTGGGTTGATATCGGAAAATCATAAATTTACAAAACGCTTCAGATTGGTGTATGATAAGAATTAAAGGTCGAATGCCCTTGCCATGTCTGTGTGCACTAAGGATGGTTCTGGATTGCAGATAAGATGTAAAGTGAGTCCTGTGTAAGAATGCTGTTGATTTTGAGATTAATTAACATGATCATCAAAGGGCTAGGGAAATAGACCAGATGCCTCATGAGTTGATATGCCAACTAAGCAAGATTTTATTGGTGCCGTTGAACTGGCATAGCACCGGGAATTTCCCCGTGAAAATACGTATAGTATGTATGCATATATATAGATATACACACTTGTTCCAAACTTCATGGAACATTGGGCTGTTCCATGACTATATTTTGTTCACCAGAGGACACGTCCTCATTGTTTGTTGAACACGTGTATGTATCGATACACATTGATAGACATCCAAATACATTAATATATGATAATATATGATAATATGTATATATATATAATGTGGTAAACCCAATGCCATAAACCTATATACCATTTGGGAATGGTTTATACAACCCATCTAAAAAAGTTGGGGGGATGGTGTATGGCATTGGGTTTATTTAATCATATATTTGACCATCAAATACGGGAACTAATCAATATGACATACTGATATACTGCGAAATAATCAATCAATATATCGTAGAATCGGATGGAGAATCGGATGATGGGAAAGTTTACAGGAAACTCCTATATGTGATGGTAAAAACCATGGTTTTCCGGTTAAGATTTTCCTGGTCTAAAACCAATCCATTGATATATGTTTACCCTCTGGTAATTTAACGTAGCTATTGAAAATGACCATTAATAGTGGATTTTCCCATTAAAAATGGTGATTTTCCATAGCTATGTTAGTCATTACCAGAGGGTAACCACCAAGGGTCTCATCACTGCACTGGCCCTTCAGCTCCATTGATTCGCCTCTGGGTGCGGCAAGGGTGGGGTGTGATGGGGTGCGCGTCCTCTGCAGCGTTGCCGCGGGACCCGCAACAGGAGGGGCAGGGTTTTTGGTCCCTTGAAAACTGCTTTGGAACCAGTTAGGATGGTCAAATGGTTTCCAAATATTTGGTAATTGGCGAACTTCTACTGTAGCTGTGTTTTAGGACCAAATTTGCCGAGTTCAGCATCGTTTTGGCAAACGAAACGCCAAAGGCAAGGATTTTGAGATGCAGCGGTTGAGAAATTGATCAAGTGGCTCTTGATTAATTGAACCCTCCAGTCAACAAGGCGCCCTCGCCACCTTACATTCCGCCAGAGAACAAGCAACTTGGATGAACTTGGGGAATGCAGAATGATGCTTGCTCGATGTCGTTCTACAAAACATTCCAAAACGAAGAGGTTTGATTTCCTACATTATTATTAGTTTTGTCATTTCATGGTATGTTTCAAACAGATTGACACCCACATACTCTTGTTCTCCCCTAAATTAAAGAAAAACCTTATACATGGAAGTTTTCCCCTATAAATGGAGGTTTTAATGGGACAGTCATCTATGACTAGCCTCCCAGTCACACTTTTTTGACCGGCCACTAAGTCCGCACCAAGGGCCCCAACAAGGGGCCCCGCAGCAGCTTGGCAAAATCTAGAGGTTTAAACCCATGGTTTTCCCATCTGTTTTTTCCCAAAATTGAAGGCTGGTTTCAAACCTGTAGATGTTCCCTTCAACCAATCCTGGTTGGTTAAAAATCCCATAAAAATATCAACCAGGATTGGTTTTTACAGGGAAATCTACAGGAAAACCATGGTTTTTACCATCACATATAGGGGTTTCCTGTAAAATCTTAACCGGAAAACCACGGTTTTTTTTACCATCAAAACCATCGGAATATCGGGGTTTCCCAGACCTGTTTCCAATGGATCCCCCTGAGGCGCCACAGCGAAGGCGCCGGGACGCTGACCACAGCGCCCTTGGTGCGGAGTTTGGTCTCCTTGCGGCGGGACTCCTGCAGCGTCCGGAGAGCCCAGTGGTTATATATTGTGTATTGATATTATGTATATAATGTGATTGTATATATATATATATATGTAATTCTATGGTTAAGATTATATAATATTATATGTATACATATATGTATATGTTTTCGAAACTGGAGTCGAAGTCTTTAAGATGAATATATGCACTACATGCACATATTGTTGCAGAATTGGCAGGATCTGAAGTTGGACGGATCATATGTTGAAGTTTGTCTCACACCAGTAGACTCAATATTGAATCTCAATTTTGGAGATTTATATAATATGTTTAGAGAAATGACACCCCAAGATGGTTCAAACATTTTGTATTTACTACTGGATGTTCTTCATTCCCCAAGATTTCCGTAGTGATAAACACAATCTCTGAGGTGCAAGAAGAGTCAGGAGCGGGAATTGGCGAGTTCAAGGCAGTAGAAGCAATGTGGCAAGCCATACTGTAAGTCCATCTACCTTCCCTTTTAAGGGTCTGTTTTTTTGATACTTCCCAGGTGGTACAGGTGTGTGAATATAATAGTTTCTGCCCTTGTGTGTTTTGTCATTGAGCCGCCCACTTTCAAAGAGCCTTGAACCTCACCGGCCGCTCGTACGACAGGTTAGTTTGGGGGTGGGTACTGTACACCCTGAGTTAATGGTTGGTGAAGAACTTAATGTCTTCATGTTTGGTAATTTGAACTTGATGATACCCCTTTTTGTCCTCGGGCATCTAATGTCAGTCACTTGTATAGCTGGTGTATGTGGAGATTCGCCACAGTTGCTAACCATTGATTGAGTCATGGGATTTTGTCGCAGACTCCACACAATTGCAGGTTTTTTTTGCATTTGATTTAAGGGGCGGAAGGGATTGTATATTGATATGCATTGATAGTTAAACAACATATAGTTCCCATAATATAGTTATTCATATATATATATTTATTTATTTATTTAAATACATAATCTATCCCAATCTTATCTCGTTGTCATACTGTAATCTCAGAATACATACTATAGTCAAATCCCATAGCATATACCCATATTATACCCACCTAAACGAACTCCTTCCGTGCCAGGACAATGGTTCCTGAACTTCGAATTTGCTTCGCTGGCCACCGGAACCGCTACGGCGTCCTTTCTGGCGAGTGACGCCGAGCAGGCGGGTTTTGTGAGCCAGATCCAACTGATTTCAACTGTAGGTATACCCTCTGGTAAACATACAAAAAACTATGGAAAATCACTATTTTTAATGGGTAAATCAATTATTTCTGTGGCAATGTTCAATAGCTTTGTCAAATTACCAGAGGGTCTTCACCACAAGACCAAGTTATTGAAGTTGCAAACCAACTTACCGATCCTGTGGGCCCACATTGCAACATGTTTGGCATGTGCCCATCTTAAGATAGCTGGTTTCCATTGGAACTGCGGACCGAACTCGCCGATATTGTTTTGGGAAAGGGTGAACGTATACCCATTCAACAGCGTTTCGTTGATCATTTTGCATCATCCTAGTGTGATTTCCGGCAGGCTGAAGCTTCGTTGTCTGCGCCCTCGGCATCGTCCGCAAGCCAGTGCCAGTGGAGCTACGATGGAAATAGGGGTACCCCCAGTTCTCATCTTAGATTGGGAGTTTCCATGAAATAAACTATCCATCCAGCTATCGGGGTACCCCTATGACTATGGAAACCCACCAGAAGAACACCAATTATGAAAGATGGTTAGGAGGGAATGCCAAATGGCCGAGGATTTCAGATTGGTGAATGATGGTGAATGCTGGAAATCCAGAGGAAATCTGCTGGGAAATCTAATCTGGTTTAGTCGCAAGCTGTGTTAATTGTGCTTTGCTAACTGAGCAGAGCATCCGCTGGTATGATATACAAGAATAATCAAGAATATAATACATTATAACATATTATCATACTGTATAGTATATTGACTATATAGGTACTACGCAGTCAATGTGATGTATGTAGTATATATATAATTATATATATATACACATTCATATTATACATAAGATAAGAGATATATACATATTCATCATATATACATTATATATAATATTTATACACATCTATACATCTATCAAATACCTGAGTATGCCTATGTACATGCAATATACCCAATGCAGAAAAAAACATATGTATACTAGACGTATATACAGCTTGGTCAACGTTGGGCACACCAAGAACTGGATGGATAAACAAAAAACAGTTGGTGATCGTGTTCGTGGGGGGGATAACTTGTATTTTTGACATAGGCCAAGGTGTAGCTGTGCTTGTATGTGTACATGTATATATATATATAATGCGTATATGTATATACATACACACATACACACATACATGCATGCATGCATACATACATACATGCATGCATGCACATACATACTTACATACTTACATACTTACATACTTACATACTTACATACTTACATACTTACATCCATCCGTCCATCCATCCATGCATGCATGCATACATACACACATACAGACAGACACACACACATACAGACATACATACATACATGCATGCATACATACAGACATACAGACATACAGACATACAGACATACAGACATACAGACATACAGACATACAGACATACAGACATACAGACATACAGACATACAAACATACAGACACACAGACATACAGACATACAGACATACAGACATACAGACATACAGACAGACAGACATACAGACATATAGACAGACAGACAGACATACAGACAGACATACAGACAGACAGACATACAGACAGACATACAGACAGACAGACATACAGACAGACAGACAGACATACAGACAGACAGACATACAGACAGACAGACATACAGACAGACATACAGACAGACAGACATACAGACAGACAGACATACAGACAGACAGACATACAGACAGACATACATACAGACAGACATACATACAGACAGACATACATACATACAGACATACATACATACAGACATACGTACATACAGACATACATACATACATACAGACAGACATACATACATACATACAGACATACAGACATACAGACATACAGACATACAGACATACAGACATACATACATACACACACAGACACACATACACACACACACACATACATACATGCATGCATGCATGCATGCATGCCTACATACATGCATAGATACATAGATTCATACATACGTACGTACGTACGTACGTACATACCTACATACCTACCTACCTACCTACATACATACATGCATGCATACATACATACATTCATACATACATACATACACACACATATACACACACAGAGACATACATACATACATGCATGCATGCATGCATCCATCCATCCATCCATACATACATTACATTACATTACATTACATTGCATTACATTACATTACATACATACATACATACATACATACACACATAATCATACATACATACATACATACAGACAGACAGACAGACATACATACATACATACGTACATGCATGTATGCATGCATACATACATACATACACCGATAGATAGATACATACATACATAGATAAATACATACATAGATCGATACATAGATAGATAGATGGATGGATGGATAGATAGATAGATAGATAGATACATACATACATACATAGATACATATAGATACATATAGATACATAGATACATAAATATATAGATACATAGATACATAGATATATAGATACATAGATACATAGATACACACATGCATGCATGCATGCATGCATGCATGCATACATACACAGACATACACATACATAAACACACATACATATAAATATATATATACACACATACGTGAACAAATTGCACACACACACAAATAGAACACACACACATATATATATGATATACATCTCATATTTGTTTGGACATGCTTCGCATTCCACATCTGTAAGGCGGACAGTTCTGCCCTCGACCTCAGGTCAAGCGCATCGCTGCGCTTTGGGGCAGAGACGCGGCAAGCCGGGTCGCTTTGGCAAGCAGTGGAAACAAGACGCTCGGGGGAATGTTGTTCTTTAAACAAACCCCAAAAAATAAATAGACTGTAAAATCCTATCAACATATCGATACATCACGTTTCTATATGTGATATAACCAATAGTATGCGTGATATTTCCAGAAACGGAGCATTTAGCGATTTAGCGCAGATTTATGACCATTTTCAACAACATTTTTTGATATTTTTCAGGGCGAGGGTAGCCAAACCCATCTGAAGTTGGTTGTGTCCCAGAATCAAATGAAGGGACAATTTAAAGAAACTTAAAACAAGTTCCAAACAAAAACACGCTAGTTGTTTCCTTACAACATATCTCTTAAAACAATCCGTTACGTGTGTGATGTTCGGGGGTTGGAAAATGATTGCAATCAGACAATGGATCCCAGTTTTATCAACTCTGAAAAACGCTGGATGATTACAGAGCCTGGCGGTTGGCTTCACGGTCCAATGATGTTTGATATCCTGTGACATTTCAGTGTTCGATCAGACTGGCCGGTTTTCCAGGGAAGATCAAGCCACTTCTAGCCATCGTGGTAGCCATGGACATAGGTCAAGATTTAGGATCTGGACACCACACATGTTTTTTTTGTTGAACCATCCATGTTCAAAACATTTTTCTGCCTACATCAGTTCTGACCAATAACCATATGCAGCTATAGATTATAGATGGATGTATCTACCAAATTGTAGGATAACAGGTTTTTTTTCTGGATGGTACCTGTGATTGGGAGAATGAAAGATGGCCACCAGTCATTGCTTGGTGAATGGGATGGTTTATGACATTGAGTTGGTTGGTCTGAAATTTTAGGGGACAACCCCAAAATCCAGCCGGGTTAATCACCATGTTCTCCATTTAGATAGGCATATATAGGCATATAGTGGGGGTATTTTTTTCATTTTCAGACATATCCAAATATCATAGTGTTGGTATTTTTTCACGTGGTCTTGGAATGTTCAGGATTTTAGGATATATATATATTTGCTTATTTAGATATTGGATCCCAAATGCCGTACTTTGTGCATGCTATGTTCACAAGGATCGCTACCAATCTTGTTCAATGTAATGTTTTTCAATGGATCAGCGGATCATAGATGAAATTGGCTTTAGAGACGGATGTGCGGTGGAGAAGTTTTGGCCTGATCATCCCTAACTTGTGGCCCAATATCCTCTATATAAAAATCCCTGAAATTCCAGAACCAATAATCCGAAGTTTGATACAACGAATTCCAGCATATCCCATGATGCTCCCATAAAGTGATTGGTTTTAGTTATATCAACAATGTTATATGTTATAACATGTTATAAAGTGATTGGTTATATCCCCAGAACATGTAACTTTGTTGCTTAAATCAGCGAGTCACCGTTTGGGAGTCTAACCGGTCGTCGAAAAAAGGCGGCTCTTCTTGTCTGCAGACCTCCCGGCCAGTCTGGTGGATCTGCAGGCCATGGGTGTAGGCAGATGTGATACTTTATATATCTTTATATCATATATCTTTATATACTATAGGTATATAGAATTGATACACCCACAATAGGTGTGCATATAATTAATTATATATATATATATGCACAGTAACAGTATCAGTACATTCTATATATATATAACTATATATGTTGAGTACTTAAAGTGACGCAACTCTAGCCTTTTTTTCCGTATTTTAGGAATCAGGTCAGAATCAATCGCCAGGAAGGTGTGCATCACGTTATTCTGGATCTTCGTGCGGATAGCGAGGTCCCAGCTGCCGAGCCGCAGGGATTTCTGCTGGACATCCGCCGTGGAAAACCTCAAACAACAAGGTCATCCAAGGAATCTCAAAGGTGTTTGTAGCTTTTGGATGCTTTTGGGGAGTTTGATATAGTTTGATATAGTTTGATATAGTTTAATATAGTTTAATATTGGAATTTCAACTTACTTAGATTCAGACATCTAGATCCTCTCAGCAATACCTCTACTCGCAGGTCGCTTCTTGGGCGATCCTTACGATTAACTGATTAACTAGAATTCTCGGATTACTTGCTTTGAATCTCATATATCCCAGGTTTGGGAATTTCATTTTTGTTCTTTCCTAAGGGGTTGGAATCCCCATAAAATGGATCGCGGCACCTAAAAATCTCAATCCACAACCGACCGCCCGGAGGATCCCATGGCAGTTACACTGCAGCGTAGCTTTTTACGCCTCCCGCCCGAAGGGTCTGGTGAGGCGTGCGGCGTCTACCGATTTGGGGCCAAACCTCAACTCAAAAAATACAGTCTGAGAAGGTGTTTAGAGCCGTAGGGTCCCGTAGGGTGGTATATGTTTGGACAAGGGCTATTGATTTTAGGCAGAATTGAAGGCCTATAGGACCAAACATGGTTGTAAATTGCCAAGTCTTGGGTCATTTCTCAGGTGCCCCAGCTGCATGGGGAAGTCGCCAAGGTTTCCCTTGGATCTTTTGGGGTGTTCCTCCCAAAGTGAATCACCATAATCACCTGACCTCTTGAGAATAGTTACAGTACTCGACCTCAGCCGCAGGTGCATGTTGAAAAACAGTACCTTGACTGCGGATGCACGGCCAAGGGTTTGTGTGTGTCACATTTTGTCACATTGAAGTGCTCCAGCACCTTGAATGTTTCATTTGAACATGCATGGAGTACCCCAAAATCAATTGGTGTATCACATGTTTATCAACATGGCCATCACCATTTTCAGATGAACCCATGTGGTTTAGCAGCCTATGAATGGGAAGACAGTCCACCACGGGTACTGTTGATCAATCCATATCCTCCCACTTGGAATCGGCTGATCTAGTCCCCATTTCCTGGGCTAAGGTTGGTGCAATGCGGGACACTCGCCGAAATGCGAAATGCTGTTGTTTTGTTCCTGGTGGCTGAAATCGCCTGCAGGTACATTGAACATCAATGTTTATGTGATACCTTGCCAAGATTGTGTTGCTTTTCAATCAGCGCATGATTGTTGGCCGAATAAATCAAGACAGTCAATTTGAGTAACGCCCAACAATTGTCCAACTGCTACACGTGGAATCCACACAGATCAATCAATCTGGGTTCAGGTACCCTTTGGTAAACGAACACGGCTTGTTGGAAAATGACCGATAGTGACATGGGCAATTCATCAATGATTCAAATTGAGGGCTTGGGGCTGCAGGAAGAACACCAGGCTGCAGTGCAAACCCCATTGGAAACCCGGTTTCTTTGTTTTCCGATTTTTCCGACCTCATGTGAAATTCTGATGTTATGTATCCCACTGGATAGATATACTCCTCCATTGATCAAGGCGAACTGTTGAACAGGTGATGTTACTCTATCATACTCTATCAATCATTCGGAAACGCATTTATTTGTGATCCCATGCAGTTCGTCATCTGGTTGGTGGTTTGGAACATGTTTTATTTTTCCATATATCGGGAATAATCATCCCAACTGACTTTCATATTTTTCAGAGGGGTTCAAACCACAAACCAGTCATAGTTAGCCATTAGACGCACTGATCTCCCGCTCCAAGGAGCATCATTCGACCCTTGGACGCCCTCTATGGCACGATGCCAAACCCCAGGAGGGTGCACGCTATCCTGAAAACATCTGTAAAACCATCGTAGATATGGATAGATAATGATATATATATATTATATATATGGGAGCCGTCCGTAAAAGCAGGTCACAAATTTATGAATTGATGCGTTTACTTTGCTTTGCGCGATTGCTAAAACCTGCATCGCGATAGGCTGAGCGATTGGTTGGCGATTGGT
>Ga0126342_10017888_pt1 | contig 12208 bp, 12 predicted proteins | sample Cyp1metagenome_FD_92528 | JGI IMG/M metagenome (GOLD analysis project Ga0126342, IMG submission 92528) | Coral microbial communities from Lord Howe Island, Old Settlement Bay, Australia - Cyphastrea 1 metagenome | ecosystem: Host-associated > Invertebrates > Cnidaria > Coral ... | reverse complement strand
CACTGAGCTCGGCGGGTCCCAGGTTGAGGTCCAGCGGTGCTCACTGAGCTCGGCGGGTCCCAGGTTGAGGTCCAGCGGTGCTCACTGAGCTCGGAAGGTCCCAGGTTGAGGTCCAGCGGTGCTGTCTCAACTCGGCAGGTCCCAGGGTAGGTCCAGCGGTGCCCACTGCGCGCTCAGACCCTTGCAGTTGAGGTCCAGCAGTGCCCACTGCGTGCGGAAGTTGGCGAAGAGCTTGGCGAAGAGTTGGCAAGGCGGAAGTAAGTGGACATGGAAGTCGCAGAAGTGGACCTGGAAGTGGATGCAGAGGTGGTGGAGGAGGAGGAGAAGGAGGAGAAGGAGAAGGAGAAGAAGGAGAACAACTCTGATAAAATCTAACAACCCTCACTTGGCAGGTGCGGAAAAAGAGATTGTTGGTAGATTTTTTCCTTGTTTTGATGAAGGATAGATGCCTTGCATTTATTGTTTTGACACAACAACTGAAGTACGGAAAACATGAGGACTAACTAATTATCGGATTTCGTCATGAACAAAGTTCATGAGAGTTGTATTACAGCGCAATGCAGCAAACAATTGCAGCGCAATGCAGGAAACAAAGAAACTAACAACAAAATCTCATAGGGCCGGACCTTGTCAGTTCAAAGACGAATCATCTAATGATGCTTCGCAGTGATCTGTTTCCGAGCGTCCAAAAAGGAGACCGCAATGCTGTTTCTGACAACGGATTTCGCGGAGCGGTGACCCACAAAAGTTGGTTGTTGTGCAGCCTGAGCAGAGTTTTTTTACATGCCGATTGGCAGTTTGGCCCACAGCCTCGCTCAAGCCGCCAACTTGGCTACCACAACTTGCCGCGGACGAAGACTTCCCCCGCCTTGCCTGATTCCGCGAGGATGGTGATGGCGAAGAAGAAAAAGAAGAGCCGCTTGGCGATTTTGATGCCGTCTTGGCTTTCGCTCTTTTTCAGCTTCTTCGACGTGGCAGTCAGCCAGCCTTCTTCTTGCGACAGTCCTGGAGGATGTGTGGCAGGAGTTGGAAGCACAATTGTCCAACAGTCCAACATGTTGGCTCCAAAACCACACCTTTTGCAATGATGAGTATAACAAGTCATGGCAACTGCGCAACATCAGACCTTGTTACTGGTACTGTATCATTATAGGGCTAGAAAACGATGCTAGTGATCAGAAGGAACGTATTACTGTGACAGGTTGTGTGACTCGGGGCAAATTCAAAACCCCAAGAGCCCAAGATCCAATTGTTTGATGGATATGAAAATTACCTGCATTTGCAGCATGCGGCGGAAATTGCATCAGCACCTCAGGGCTGATCAATGGCTGTGCAGGAGAGCAGGATGCGCTCTTGCTGCAGTTGCAGCAAACAACCAGCACCACGACCGAAAGCACGAGCACCACGAGCCAGGCAGAGGAGACCACCAGCACCACCACAATCTTTTTGCCTGGACCTCTTCTTCCAGCTCTTCCTCCTGATCCTTGTGACGAGTACAACATTCAGCCTGAAAGGATCAGATGCAGGACTATTGACTGGCTCTTGAACAAGGAGAAGTTCGGTAATGGCAGGTGTGAGTGTCCGGAATGCGAAGATGAAGAGATCCAGTCTTTTGTGTACAATTGCACGGCTTGCCAATGCCCAATCCCAAACCGAACCCAGTGCAACCAGCCGGTTCTACCCTGCCCTGGTAGCCTGCCCAGCGGCGTTTCAACTTTGGATCCACAGTGTGAAGCCGTGACTTGGTGAGGAAAGCATGACTGAACCCTGAAGGAGTCAGTATTTGATTCTGCAGGTCTACGGTGAGATTGGAAATAAACATGAAAAAACATGATACATTGTTCGTACTTGTAGGATATGATATGATCCATGACATTCTGACTCTGGCACCAGGGCAGAGCTCCGCTTCAAAATTTTCCTGGATTTGTGTCACTTGGCAGGCGATCGACAGGATTCCTTCATGGTCTAGCGTAAAGGACGGTTCGGACGAGTTGAGACCTTGCTCGTCGGGTCTTGGATGGAGCGTGCCCTCACAAAAGTTCGGAGATGGAAACTGCAACTTGGATAGATTCAGGAGGGTATGCGCTGTTTGTCACGGAATACTTACACTGTAACTGTGAATTGCCAAAGGAAGTTTGGAAGCTGCACTTCCGCGTTACGGAGTTTTGCACCGAACACCAATGAACAAGCACCGCCAAAAACACAGTTACTGCCAAACTAATTACTGTCTTCGAGTGATCCCGTGATGCCCACCTTGAGACTATTCTGACATAGTTTCTGACATATACATACATATACAACCCGGAAGAAAATATTGGATGCATTGTGAAAAAATGTATACACACATCCTGGCCGCTATGCGGGTATCACTTTTCCATCCACAGACAAAGACGAATTCCGAAGACGAATTCCGAAGACGCATTCCGCGAAGAGGATGCCCACCCCGAAAGACGAATTGCATCCCGAAGACGAATTCTATACACCCTGAAGACGAATTCCGAAGACGCATTTCGCAAAGACGGATCATGAAGCAGGTTCTTGGACGAGACCAACAAGCGTCGTTCAGGGTCAACACGTTCAGGATGAGCAACATGGTTGATGTGGCGCCTACACAGGTGACTATGCAGTCCTACTTGCAGTTGCTCATCGCCGAGGCAGGCCACTTGCACCTCAGTACAGCGGCAAGAACATCGACGACGTCAACACCAGAAGCCAACCCAAAGTTGAAGGCTATGGGCAACGTCGAGAAAGGCAATAAGGGTAACGGAAAGACTGAAGGTTCACCGCAAGGACAACAAGGAAGTCCAGTCACTCCGACAAAGCCGTGCAGAAACTGGGGAACAGATGCAGGTTGCAAGTTGGGAAGGACGTGCAAATTTGTGCACGACTGGGACAAGCTTCCAGACAAGTACTCGAGATGCTATGTGTGCAGCAGTACCAAGCACATGGCTAGACAATGTGAAGCAGCCCAAGGAGGAAAAGGAGACTCACCCACTACGCCTACGACAGGGAAGTTTGCTGGCAAGGGCAAGTCAAAGAGTAAAGGAAAGAGCAAGTCTCCGGAGAATACCACTCCTGAAGGCCAAGAAAAGGCAGCAGTGAAAACTCAACAGTTGGTTGAATCTTCAACCTCTCCAGATGGAACCACTTCGACGCCTACGACATCCACAGCAGCGCAAGCTTCAACATCGAGCTCGTATACGACCTCGACGGGAGGAGTCATGGAGGATGTCACAACGCTGTTGAAAAGTTTGAAAGTGACACAGGGTGGAGGACAAGAACCAGGACTTCGAGTCTGCCAAGTTCGAAAACTCCAGCCACATGAGGAGATGACAACCCTGTTGGACGGAGGTGCAACACACTGTCTTCGTCAAACTCGAGGTGGACATGAATGGCAACGAGCACAACCAGTAACAGTGAAGTTGGCAACAGGAGCAGTTCAGTTGAGACAATGCAAAGAGACAGGAACGTTGCTGACAATGGAGCCAGTGCAAGCCATCGTACCAGTGAGCAAGATGTTGCAAACAGGTTACAACATGATGTGGACCAAGGACGAGTGCGTGGTGGAAAATGCAGAACACCAACGACTACCAGTCACTATGGTTCAGGGATGTCCGACGGTGAACAAGGAATGTGGTGACATGCAAGGATATCTGCAATCTTGGGGAAGGAATTGGAACCCGAGACGGAATATGAGAAGAACGTTGCAGAAACACAGAAGATGTTTCCAGAAGTTCCAAGCTACTTGATTGAGAACGTGGCCTGTCATGGACAATGGAATGCAGATCGGTCGCCATGGAACAGAAGTAAACGAAGAGCAATCGAAAAGGCGAAGTTCGTTGTACTTCACCTGTACTCAGGCGACGATGACAAGATTTGGAAGCAACTGGAACGACAAAGCAACGGAGTAGAGGTGATCCAGGTGGAGCTCAAGAAGGGTGCAGACATGCGGAACAACGACCTTATGGCCTACCTGGAGGAGCTTGCAAGAGCAGGTCGCATCGACCAAGTGCTAGCAGGACCACCATGCAGGACAGTGAGCATGTGCAGGTTTAGAAGCGTGGCACAAGCAGACCGAGGACCTCGACCTCTACGAGGACGCTATGGACAGCTGAGGTTTGGATTGCCAGGCCTTACCCATGCAGAGCAGAACACGGTCGACAACGACACAGTTTTGTGGCTTCGGATGCTGGTTTTCCAACCTTTTTGCAATGGCCAGAGACACTACAGATGGTTGAAGACAACAACCTCACGACGGTCAAGGTGGATCAGGGAAGCTTGGGGCATCCTACAACTAAGCCGACAACTTTGCTCACCGACCTCGACGAGATAAAGGGGGTCGATGGATGGAAGATGCAAGGCCAACCTGAGAAGTGGCCGCAAGAACTTGAAAAAAGAATCCAGTTCTCCAAAGAACTTGCTACCTGGGCAACGGGACTCAAGGGACTTCTTAAAATGGCGATTCAGAGGTTGTCGCAGCAGGAGACCATGGTGAAGGCCCTGACCCTGAAGGAGCAGAAGGAGATCATGGAATGGAAGGAACATTTCTGTGCCGATCATCTACCCTTTCGCAAGGACTGTGAAGTATGCCTTCGTGCTGCAGGAGCAGATCGGTACAGGAAACGGCTTCAATGCCCAACATCTTTCTGTCTGTCACTGGACATCATGGGACCATTCGTCCAAGGGAAAGACCAGGAGTTGAAGGGACCAAGATATGGTCTTGTGGCGACGTACACGGTTCCAATCGACAAACATGGAGCCCCTCTACCACAAGGACTGGCGGGACTTCACTTGCCACACCAACAAGGACGTGATGTGGATGACGACTTCATGCATGAGGATCCGGAAGTGTTGCCACAAGATGCAGTGCTTGAACAACTTCCTGAAGTAGATGAAGAGCCCCAACAGGAGCTGACGGAGGCTGAGATCAAACAACAAGAAGTACGTGAACGTCGACGGAGGGACTTTTTGCAGGACAGAAAGTCTCAGGCTGTTAAGAACCTGACGTTCGCGGTGCCTCTCAAGTCACGCCACCACGATGACTTGCTCCAAGCGGTGGCGCAGATCTACGTGAAGACCAAGGCAATGGCACTCCCAGTTCAACGAGTCCATACAGACAGAGCTAAGGAGTTTTTGGGCAAGGGATTTCAAAAGTGGATCAGAGACCATGACTTGTTCCACACAATGAGTTCAGGAAGTGAACAAAACGCCAGAGTGGAAAGGGAGGTCAGAGAGCTGAAACAGAGGATGAGAACGGTGCTGACAGCCTCAAGGGCACCAACGCATTTTTGGCCTCTTGCACTCAGACATGTTGGCGAACAAAGACTACGGCGACAGCTACAAGCTTTGGGTGTCACAACACCAGAACTTTTGCCGTTTGGGATGAACGCAATGGTCAAACAGAAGTTGTGGCAAAAGCGAGATGACACGCTAAAGTACCCCATGCAGAAGGTTAGATTGTGGGGACCTGCAGCTGATATGGCAACTACGTCTCTTGGCTACTATGTTCAAAGCGATGAGACAGGCAAGTTCTTCCGATCGACAGTGGTCAAGGTCTTTGCCGATCAACCAACCCTACAAGCGGAACGTGGTGATGCACCACGGGGGGAGGAAGAAGGACTTGGAGACCAACATGACCCTGGAGATGAAGAAAATTGCAGACTGGATGATGATCAGCAAGGTCCACAACAACCTGGCGAAGCACACCAAGCTCAAGCAGCTGACGACCTTCAAGCTCGAGATCATGAAGTTCAAGGTATCTTTGACGATGAGATAGAAGAAGCCCCACAACAAGAACGTCGGAGGATCGACATGACCAAAGCCAAGAAGGGATTGTCATTCTATCCGCACTTGGAGATCAATGCAGTGTTGGAGGAATTGAGGAACCACCCGAACAAGCAAAGCGGTGGAGACTACATGGTAAAGGGCCTGAAGTGCGACCTCATCACCCCAGGATCTTCAAGATCGATGCAACCGGTGGAGATCAAGTTCGACTTCTTGGGGATGAAGAACATCGTCGAGCACAATGTGAAGAAGCAATTGAGCGTATGATGGTCAACCAGCACAAGGAGCTCACAAGATGGGTGCGTGATGTCATCGTTGGGATTGAGGATGAAACAGTATGTCCACAAGAAGTGGAGTTAGCGCTGAACCTCAAGGAAGAACTGAGCGCCAGGGAAGAGAACCTGGTTCAGTTGGCAACTATGAGGAAGTTGGAGGTGGAAGCTGAACAACAAGTTCTGCAGACACGACTGGTGGCAATGGATGAAGTTCGTCGGAATCTGGAAGAATGGAAACCTGTCTTTGCAGAGGAGGTCAACAACCTCAAGATGAAGGCAGTGGAAGCCATCAATGAGAACCAGTTCCAACAACTTCTTCAAGGAGAAAAAGAAGTGGAATGTCTGCCGATGAAGGCAATAGCCACACTAAAACCTCCTGCAAGAAAGAAGGGAAGAGTCGTGGCATGCGGAAATTATGCCATGGCCCGGGAAAACGAGGAGTTGGCCAACGCTGCAAGTGGATGCGACTCTTTGGCGATCAGACTATGGTAGCGAAGTCAGTGGAGAAGCAATGGACCATATAGGAGCCATTGATGTGAAGGCAGCATTCTTACAAGCTCCTCGAAGAACCCAGATGACCAGGGTGACAGTTGGAGAGCCACCTTCACTGCTCAAGGCCATGAACCTGGTGAAGCCTGATGAGAAATGGATCATCAAGCAAGCGCTATACGGACTCATCGAGTCGCCGGGAGATTGGGGACAACATAGAGACGAGCAGCTCCCACACCTACGATGGCGACATGCTGGACAGGAGTTCACCCTCAAGGAGACGAAGGAAAGGCATGTTTGGGCAGTGCGACGAGTTGGAGCACCAGAAACTGAGGATAACCACGGGTTTGTGCTGGTCTACGTCGACGACATGCTGCTCTTTGGGGACACCGAGCAGGTCAAAGCAACAGCAGCTGCAGTAAGGTCACTGTGGGAATGCTCACCCCTGGAACTCTTGGACGAGACGAAGGAGTTGCATTTTTGTGGCATGGAACTGAGAAGGTACAAAAGCGGTGTGTTCCTGAGTCAAACGGGCTACTTGGTAGAGATGCTGAAACGCTACGAGGTGCAAGGTGTGGAACCTTACCCATTGCCAAAGGTTGAGGATGGGGAGGACGAGGAACCATATCTCAAGGCGTTACGGCGTGCCCAGACTCTGGTGGGCGAACTACTGTGGGCAAGTACAAGGACAAGACCGGACATAGCTTTTGCAACAGGGCTACTTGATCGTCTTGCTCATCGGCGTCCCAACTACGTGAACACATTGGGAGAGCACCTTCTAAAGTACCTGCAAGGCACAACTGACTATGGATTGAACTATCAGCCTGGGGATGACACGGACTATGGAGATGGTCAGCTACCAGACCTGTGATGTATTGCCGACATTTCCTATGCTCCACCTCACGAACAATACAGGTCAATTCAAGGAGTTGCAGGACAATGGACGGGAAAGACGTTGCTATGGGATAGCTGCAGACAGGCTTTTGTAACACAGAGCGCAGCTGAGAGTGAGTTGGTGGGCCACTCATCTGCACATCAAGCTGGTGAGGCGTTGAGTGCATTGATCGAGACGGTCAACAACAACCAATCCCTCCAGAAGTTGCTCTATGGTGACAACAAGGCAGCTCTTTCAGCAACGGGGTCAGAAACTGGACCATGGAGGACACGACACCTACGCATCAGAGCCCATGCGTTGAGAGAAGCAGTCAGGAGACTAGAATTGGGCTGGCAGGCACGACACATGCCAGAGGCAAAACTCTTGGCTGATGGACTCACAAAGGTTCTGATGGGTGCAGCTTTCAATGCGTTTAGACTGCGAGCAGGAGTCATCAAGAGGGAGACGTGTGACAACCTTCGGGACAAGGACAACGTGACAAAGAACAACAAGGTCACTGACGAGATCCACGCTTCACAGAATGACAAGGCCACTGAGGAGAAGCACATTCCAAAGAATGTCAAGGCTTCTGGCGGAGATCGCAATTCCAAAGAACCCCAACGTTCAGGACAAGTTTGAGGTGACAGTGAATAACGTGGCCAACCACCCTGCCAACTTCGAGGCTTTTGACTTTGACGAAACGGTCCAGATGGCCAAGACCTACCTCGATGGAGTTGTACCTCTTCAAGCACAAGCTGAAAGTCAGCTTGGGGGGAGTCAATGGAGTGATGAAGATTGGGAAACTCTCCAAAAGCTTGGACTATGTGGTGCACTTCTCCTACTGAGAGGCCGGGTGGAATCAGGGCTGTTACTGCTAATAGCAGTTGCCCTTGTGTCAAAAAAAAGATCCAGGGTGGGATCGCAAGAACAATCAAAAGCTGAAAGCAAACCAGATAACCAGAACAAGGCGGGATGGATGGAACAAGAGCCACTGGCCAACAAGACCTCAAAAGACTCCAAAAAGACCCAAAAGAAGAGAGTGGAGCAACCCCAAAGAAGGCTGAAGAGGCACAGCCACCCAAAAGGGATAGTGACCAAGGTCACCCAAGTAAATGTTTCAGGTTGGGGGGGAGTAGCTAATGTCCCTGGATGCACATCCACGGATCGGGCGCGACCAAGTGTGAGCAATGGCCAAAAGGTGCAATCAGCGCATGACAGCAGCGATGGTGAAAAGGTGCAATCAGCGCATGAGAGCAGCGATGGCGAAAAGGTGCAATCAGCGCATGAGAACAAGGTGCCAAGAATGATGGCACTACAAGCTCAACCAAAAGCACGCCCAACGAGACAGGCAAATGTGGCCCAGCCGAAGCAAAGGGCCGAAGCCTTTAGACAGGCGGTAGAAGCAGAGAGAAGAAGCGTCTTCCAAGCCGTCCAGAATGAAGGACAAGGCGCTTCAACCAGTAGCTCAGCGAGTGACCAACGACCGCAACAACAACAGCCTCAGGAAGCTCTACCACGAGAACCTACTGATGGAGAAGTTGATGGGGCTTTGAGGAGGATTGCGGAGAACTGGTTGTTCACTCGACCTCCACGAGTACAAGATGGATGGAACTTCATGGACGTGGTCAGACTATGTGGAAAAAGGTACCGGGTGGTGATGAGAAACCACCGCACGACAAGACGAAGAAGCTTTCACCCAGTTCACCGAGGAGCTCCAGGCAACTTGTTGGGGAGACGTCTGACGGTGATACATGGTGGTGGAGGACGAAGTGAAGTAGCAGACAACTGGTCCGAAACCTGGGAAACTTCAGGATGGACGGGCTACACGCTGTTCCTTCAGCGAATAGTTGAAGAACCACAACGACCTGGAAACCAGAGTCAAAACGGAGCACAGCAGGTTGCAGAGACACAGCTGGATGAGATAGAGGAAGATGACAGTTTTGAGTTGGTGGAAGATGTTGAAGGTTCAGGAGGTGGGTCAATGCAACATGAACGACATGAACCTGAACCACATGCTGGTGACCGCAGCTCTGGCCCGAGACTTCGAGCCCTATCGCTTCTGACGACCGGTGCAGGTGCCATGGGACCGTCGTTGACAACGGCATCGACACGATTGGCCACGGAGGAGGAAGTGACGGGACTGAAGAAGAAGGTTTTGCAGTGGGATCCACAGCATGGAGCTGCAGATGGTGATGAACGAGAAGGACAAGAACCAGAAGGTGAAGGGTCACCACAGCAATGGACGCTGACCCCAATACCAGAAGAAGAAGGGTCATCACTGCCGTGGAGACTGACCCCAGTACCGGAACGTTCAAGGAGCCCTTCAACAACAAGACCACCACCAAAGGCAAGACCTACAACCAGAACAGGACAGTCGAGTAGTGCGAGGTCATCGACAGCGCAACCGAGCAGTGCGAGGTCATCGACAGCGGTAGAAGATGATGAGACCTCTGCTGTAGTGCCGGTGACAGAGAAAGGTCCGAACAAGGGACTGTCAAAGGGGAAGGGACGATGGTTCACCATACAGGAGGAGAGACATGGCCCGATGCATCGCCGCTGGATACCCTATGAGGATGAGTACACGGACAGCGATGCGGAGGCGATGCAACCGACTGGTGAACAACAGGAACAACATGAACAACCTGAAGAACCTGAGTCAGAACCACCGTGGAAGGCTCCAAGGATGGATGGCGCTCCATTGTCTACGACCCGGACCTACGCGTTGGATCCTGAGGACCCCAACATCGAGCAGATCATCGAGTCGTTGCCGGTGACAAGGGTGCTGCCACCTCCAGAACCGAGAACACGAATGGAGGCAGCTCAGATGGTCGTCACGATACCCAGGCCAGAAGGGTATCAGACTGACAGCGATGGAGAGGCGCCAGAACGCCTTGCACGAGCAGTACGAGATGACCCACAACATGGAGCCCCTCCTAGTGGATGGCAACAAGGACAACCACCTGTTCCAGGACAGCAACCAAGGTTCACGAGATGGGACCAAAGGGCACCGCTACCTCCACCACCACCACCACCAAAAGGCGGAGGAAAAGGCTACTATGGTGTTCCATTACAAGGAGGACCAGGATGGCGAGTACAACCACTTCCCATTGGGAATGCAGCTCATGGGATGGTGGGAAGACCCTATGTGCCGAACCAGATGAGCCACTTGCAGATGCTTCAGATCCAGATGGACAACGCGATGATGCATGGGGGACTGGAACACTCAGGCTCAACTACACCAAATGATGGGACCACATGCACTAGGACGGTTTCCCATCCTACTATGGCGACCTCGAACACCTGGAACGGGCATCCCAGGAGTTGACTACTCCTTGGAGCTCACTATGGCACAGCCGAGACTTACAGCGACTACGGAGGAGGCACAGCGGGAGAGGCCGAGCTCTTCAAGACCTATGCAGGAGCAACCGGAATCCTCGTCCACAACAGAGGCAGCGTCGACAGAGACAGTGCCACCAAGACCAGAGCCTACTCCGTCCGCAGGCACACCAAGTTCAACAGGACCGACGACAGGTGGATCAAGAGGAGCCAACAACCCAAGTGCTGTAGCACCTGCAACGGGGATGAGCAGGTCACCAGGCCGAAGCATGCCGGGGACAAGCTCATCAACAGAGGGGACTATGGCGAAACAGAGCCTTACAGCGGAAACTACATCAAGGCCAAGCCCTACAGCGGGAACTATGCCAAAGCAGAGCACGTCTGCGGGTTCAAGGTCTACAACAACGGGGACCACAACAAGGACGACAGTGATGCGGCCGCTGGTGGTTGATCCCGACACTGGAGAAACCCCAGAGGAGCCTGCGTTGGCCGTGGCAACGCAACAGTTCCTTGAAGCTCTGGCGGCGGTGGATCGCCAGACAGATGCACGCCTAGAAGAACCAGGAGTTGAATCGGCGGCACGATACAACCCGCCGGAAAGAAGTGATGAGGGTTCGGGCCCCCATTCCTCGGACAATGACGAGGAGGCTCCCAGATTCAACGCCTTCGGGGGCGATCGCGATGGCTGGTAGATCACTACAACCTGGAAAAGGTCTACTGAGAGCCGGGGAAGCCTTGAGCTTAGGCTGGAATGGAAGGCCACCCTACTGCGTGTGCAAAGGGGCGCAGCAATTTTGGGGATGGCCACTGTAAACAACAAGTTTTGAGCGGAAGCTCGAAAGGGGGAGTGTGGAAGACATGCCTAACAACCACCTGGCACAGTACACACAGGACCTCCTTTTTGCAGGCTTTCTTTATGCCCAAGTAAAACAGTTGCTGCGCCGCTTCGCCTGGGATTCATCCTGTGAATCTACAATTAATGTTGGGATGGAAACGGCTTCATTAAAGGGAAGGTGGCGGAGTTCCCGCGTGGCAAAAATCTACTGGCCGATGGGTCCTCCCACCAGGTATGACCTTTATTGATAAGGCCAAAACAATGCTTGAAAATGGGGCCCCATCAACCAGCTCTGACGTCTGGCAAGAGTTGGGGTCGTGGATAGGGCAGTTTGGCTCTCCTACCGACTCCTACCATGTTTTTCCCGAATGCGTAGCAAGGGTTCCCGTTTCACTCTGGGGGTCTGGGGGTTGAGGGTGTGTTCGCCCGACGTTGCCGAACCGTTCGCAACCGTCCGCAACCGTTCGCGTGAGGACCGTATGGCCGTGCCTGTAGGAAGTTCTGCAGAGGTGGTCCGTTTTGGACGTTTCCAACGTGTCGTTGCTTCGTTTCGCGTGGCAGGCGTGGCACTTTGTGACATTCAGACGTGTTTTGCAACGTGTCGAAAGTCGTTTT
>Ga0126342_10017887_pt1 | contig 12208 bp, 7 predicted proteins | sample Cyp1metagenome_FD_92528 | JGI IMG/M metagenome (GOLD analysis project Ga0126342, IMG submission 92528) | Coral microbial communities from Lord Howe Island, Old Settlement Bay, Australia - Cyphastrea 1 metagenome | ecosystem: Host-associated > Invertebrates > Cnidaria > Coral ... | reverse complement strand
CCGTTCGGCTATCGGAAAGGGCGTGAACTTTCGATCTTGGACGTGAAAACCGTCAAAAACTATGAAAAGACAACTTTTGTGGATCTGGACAAGAAAAGGTGTCCCAGGGATGCCCCAGGTATAAATGTCCTATCTGTTTATATAGATAAACATCATCCAAACTAGTCGGGAATAATCTTCATGCCATCCATGGTGCATTCAAAGGTGATGTTCGGGTGTTACACGCATGCTGCCTCTAAGAAATGGTACTTCATTGACATCAATGCAAAAACTATGAGATAGAGAAGCAGGATGGGAACAGCACCAAAACTTAGCATTGTTTGGTTCCAGACTGGTTTATATAAACAAACGCAATGGATTAACAAATTAATTCCAGGATTTCCGAGTCTTTAATGGTTAAAAATTGGGTATATCACCAAAAAGTAGCATTTTTCACCACATTTTCACCATATTTTGATACAAACTCTGACAGATTTCTTGGGGCGCCCTGTGCCCAGTCGCCGCTTCCTGTGGTGCCGCCATGTTGAACGCCATTCGCCATGGAGACATCGACGCGAGGCGGTGTCCACTCTAATGAAGAAACGCTTCCTTGGATCTACTAGTGTACTGGTTGCTAAAACATGCTTAAACCAATTTTATAAAGCATCGAAAACCATTGCCAGATCTCCATAAATGAAGATCATCATGGATGCAGATTGGAGTCGAATGTTGCGGGTGAAGGACTGTTGCCACAATCTCTGGACTTGACTCGCCATATCGATCCATATCGACCGTAATGGGACCAGTCCTGCCAAGGTCCAATGACTGAAAATCAACTAAGATATGTAGACAGCCAATATTCCTGTAGGCGAAAAGACTGAGTCCATGCAATCGATTTTTGAGAACGCAAATGACCAGAGATCTCTCCCACTAATCGCGTGTTTTGCTGGAAACACGTAAAATACACAAAGGATCACAAACTCACAATGTAAGGGTCCAGCAATACCGCCCGGTGTTTGAGTTTTCTTGAAATCGTGAGGTGTAGTACAAAAATTATCCACTGCATATAAGTTGAATATATTCTCCAGCTCCCATGATAAAGATTGACAACGAGTGCATATATGGAAACGTGGCACAAGGCAGCCCTGGCTCGTGGGTATGGACCTGACGATCCTGATGGGGTTCCCTGGACCACTTGGGCGCGACTTCACACCCCGGAAGTGGTTCTGTTTCCGGGTCGATCATTCATTGTCATCTCACTTTTTGACTACCCCCTGGTAATCAAACATCCTATGGACAATCTCCATTCGTTTTGATTCGTTTTGATTGAAGCCATTTCCAAAGTTCAGGCACTTTTTTCTTGAAAAAAGGCTTCTCCGAACTTTTTTTGCTTCCAATCTACACACAGCATCACAGGTTACATCAGTTTTCATAAACCAACATTTTTAGCGATCCCAACTTGCCTTCATCTGAGATATCTAAGATATCTAAGACCCCATTCAACAACCAAAATGCCAGGGGCCTTTGCATGATTTGGGCAAGATGTCACTAGAGCAAATGACCTGGGTCCTGGGTAGGCTCTCGGTGTTTGGGCTGCGACTACTTCCAAGTTGTCTGCGAGTACTACTGTGGATGGAAGAAATCCTGCACCAGTTGATAGATGGTTCATACCATTTATTTATAGGGTTTCAACCATCGAAGGTGGTGCAGGATTTCTTCCATCCACAGTAGTTCGATATCAATTTTCCAATCATTCAGCCGCTCGCTTACCTTGAACCTCCTGGCATGAGAGTGAAATGATGACAGGAGACATTGCTCGACTGCCGCACTTTTTACAGACCTTCACTGGCATGATCTTCTTCGCTGCATTCTTCGCTTCCCAATTACCTGGAAACTGAGATGACGTTGATGTTTTGGGTAGATTGAGCCAGTGCTCCATAATTTGTGGACTGTGTAAAGTCGAACGAACAATAGACCCTCCTGCAAATAAAAGTGGCCGCAGAAAATCAACCGTGTCCAAATAATTTTTGCAGCTAGAAACCTCCATTTATTTAACGCGGATTTTCAATGTTTGATTACCAAAGGGTATCGTCAACAGTGGGCTGACAACTTGGCTCATCAGCCTGAAATCACCCCACCACTTCCCAAGATGTTCTCTTCCAAAACCACCGTTTCTGTATACCCTCTGGTAAACATACAAAAAGCTATTGAACATGGCCATTTATAGTGGATTTTCCCATTAAGAATGGTGATTTTCCATAGTTATATTAGTTACCAAAGGGTATTTCTGTAGTGTTTTGATAGAAACAGCCACTGATGTTGTGAAATGTTGTGAAAGCTGCGGAAAAAAAAACCAATGTTCAGCAAAACTGGGGGTGTTCACCCCATCGGTGGCCAAAACCCCAAGCCCTTAACCATCCAATCATCCATAACATGACCATAGAATACCATAGATACATCTATCTAACATTATAGAGTATAGTATTGTATAACCCATAGGATCCATGTATGGTATATATGCTAACATTTGGGGTATATTAATGGTAAATGTTACCATATATGGCATACATGGATCCTATGGGTAATATAAAATATATCAACCATTCCCACATAGCAATTTTGAACAATGCCATGTTCATTCATCATTTTCACCACATCAACCACTCGCTCCGACATCCGAGTTGCAACGCTCGCAGGTGGACGGCAGCACCTGGACTCGCACGCTGCTCGCGTCCCAGTCCTCGGGGATCTTCCGTCGTGTGCGCCACTCAGGGGACTTGTTCTTCAGGCTGCGCGCCTGTTTGATGACATGCTCCAAATGATGTCTAACCTGCAACGATTTCGCCGGAAAAAAAGCAAAAAAAACATGCTTTGCTGTCAAACAAGGGTGGTCCTGAAAACTACCAAGGTGCAAAGTCACGATAGGGGTGAACATGAGCCCAAAACGACAATGGCATATAATGGCATATAATGTCATATAATGGAATATATGCATATCACACAGCAAAGCAGTACGTACGATTGATGCATTCAAAACATGTCAAAACCATCTGAATCTATATACATGATTATACATGATTATACATGGAGGACCTATTGGGGTCTAGAAACCCAACAACTGATGCCATTCTTATCATGGAAACATCCCACGGATAAAATCCGTCCGGTTTTGCGTGTGTTGACCTCGAGACACAAAGGGGTGTTCAATGGAAACCCATCATGCCTGGAATGTCAGAATATACGCAACCAAATTGGTGCTTTCCACATCTTTACACCAACGACAATATGGGATTTCACAGAGTTCTTATCATGGTTCATTGATGTTCATTGAAGGTAAAAGTAGAACTGGTTGGTGGTTTCAACCATCTTGAAAAATATTAGTCAATGGGATGGATTATCCCATATATTATGGAAAATAAAACATGTTTGAAACCACCAACCAGAGAATATCCTCAATCTTCAAGTGTCAAATCACCCAGATCGGTGACTCTAAGACACGTCGCCTCTTGAAGGCTCAAGTAGGTCGCCTGAGCCAAACTGCTCAAGGTGTGATACTCTCCGGTCGTCAGCATGCGCCAAAGACGTATTCTCGCTGTGAATTCATCCGACACCTGGCACATCAACAACATGCTCTTCAACCCAAGGCTATGAAATTTGACATCTGGAATTCAAGACATTTTCGTTGGGTTACATGGGGATTCCTAAGTATGACACAATTGTTGGTGCTTGAGCTACCATAGACATGACTGGTTTTCTAGTAAAATGATGGATTTTTCACAGCACCAGCGATGGCGTGTCTTGGCTACCCTTCAGAATAGGGAACTTTGCCAACGGGTGATATGATGTATTGATCCATCAAAAGGGCTCCAAATTGAATCATTCACATCACCAACTTGTCACATAATCACATAGTTTCCTGGCACTTTCCTATGCATGTTCCATCATTTTCCTGCAATGTGAGCCCCCCCAGTTATAAGTTGGTTTATAAGCCCCAGTAACTATAATTATAACTACCATAAACCATAGTTATTGGAGTTATAAACCAACTTAGCTATCTTGGGGGCCTCACATTGTGTAATATATATATATATATGTTCCCAGAAAATAACGCCAAAGCTCGGATTTGCTGGGCACGAAACAATTTTTAACAATCAGCATACATCTGCCCTCTAAAAAAAAAAACGAACGGTGGATGTCCAATTTGGAAATCAACAATCATCTCAAGCAAACCCAAGAAAAATGGCTTGCATGAAATCATTGTGACTGTCTCACCTCTTGACTTCGCCCGCTCAAACATCGCGTTGCGACGGACATCATTCCGACCCCAGCCAGAATCGGAGCTGGCATACCTGAAGGGGGCCAGCTGGGCATGACATGTGGAGGTTTAGCTGTTTAGCCAACCAAAGTCAGGGTTTTTCAGCAGTGTACGTCAAGAATATCGATCAAACTCCAGGGTTCTTTTCGAATGGGTGATTTTACCCAAGAAACAATAGGCCGAAATGGGGGTTTAAACAACAGAACTGAAGAATCCACCAATATTCAGCAACTGTTTTGAAGGCTGAACATATTCCTTCAATGATTCTGACATCAGCGAATGATTGGTGAGTTGGAAGAATCGTTGAAACCAACGACATGGATTAACACAATTAACACCAAAGCTATAAATATCAGTGATATACATGAAAATTTATATAATATTTATATACTATCTATCCATCTATGGGATATGATTGGGTGGACATCACCCAACGACTCACAGCAACCCTGTCCTGAAGGGCGCAGCTTCCTCCAGATCCTCCCATGAGATCTTTGCGGTGTCCCGTCTGCAGGGCATGGTCGAAGACGGCATCCCAACATCTCGTGACTCACCGCGGGATGGCGTCCCATGGCGCGCGAAAAAGAAATGGGGCCTTTTTAGCAAGGCTGTGGAGGCGAGGATGAAGATTTGGCACATGGAATGCTTGTGGATTTATTCAATGAGAATTTCAGGATCCTAAAATGGAGGTACTGTACCATATAGGGCATATTTTCTAGGGATATTCCCTTACATAGGCCTTATATAGGCCTTATATATGGTAGGTACCTCCAATTTAGGTTCCTGAAATGGTCATTGATTTATCATGGCTATCTAAAGACCTGGATAACAACATACGAATTCACTAACCTTAGTGGGGCTATGCCATGGCTTGGGAACGAGGCCTTGATCCAAACAGATCCAAACAACATGTCACATGATTTTCCTATGAACCATACAGACCATGCAGCTTCAGCTTCTGAGTTGTGTTTTCCTATTTTCCTAGTTTCCTGTTTCCACTTTTTTAATTGGGTATGGGTCAATACCTATATATAGATACATTTTAGTGGGATGAACATCCATTTACCAGCTATTTTGGGGTTCACTAGGTACCAGGGTTTTGACCCATCCTCAATTGTGTTTCTGATCCCAGAATTTTCCTGGCGTAGCGCGGATCCAGCTTTGGCGGGTTTTTTTATCACCAGGACCAGGTCGATGGCGCGAGATGGACATGCATCGAATCGCGGGAATCGCGCTTCGAAATTTTCCGGACAGTCTCAAAAACAGTACCCATAGGATCCATGTATGCCATATATGGTAACATTTACCATTAATATACCCCAAATGTTAGCATATATATATATATATGGCATACATGGATCCTATGGGATATGCTTAAGGTGTTTTACCTTCATACCCATGACGGATCCATGGTGCTGCTATATATGGTGTGCCATGGATCCCATCAATATACCCCCTTTATGTTAGCATATATACCAGCACCATGGATCCTATGGGATATGAAATGGAAATCTCTAACCTCTGGCACTTTTCATAGCCCACAGTTCTGTGGGTCCACGGCCTCAAGGCCTCAAATCTCCATTTGATGAATTTTGCTAAACAACCTGTTGAATCTCCCAGTTGTTGCTGAATTATATTAACATTGGGTATATGAAAACAAATAAAAACTAGTTCTATTCCCATAATTAACTAAATTATATAAAAAACTAGTTCTATTCATTCTTATCAATTTCATCGAATTGCATCACAGTTGGTCTCGATCAAAGCATGGATTTTCCGCCGTCAGAGGCTGGCCATCAACGAACAGCGTTGACACCTCGGACGCCAGATGAGATCACGGTCTCAGTTCTTGGAACGAGAAATTCCATGCAAAAGCCATAGGGCGATACAGAGCAAACATGTTGTGGCGATGAAAACTGATGAAACCAATATGCTTAATGTAGTGGTGAAGATCATGAACGTGGGGACGTAAGGATTCTATATTCGACATGTTTCTTGTCGGAAACGGGCAAGGAAAATTGGAGAAGTCAGTCACCCACATGGCCAAAAATCCCATCTCCGACCGGATAGATACAGGGGCACCCCCAAATCATCCATGCTTTTTTTTAAAGGAGTGGCAGGGCGGCAATTTTTTTTAGCCATCCATGAAATGGGGATCCTGTCTTTTTTGGAACCCCCCATCCCGATGGATTCCTGGAGACCGAAAATGAACCCCTTTTTCGGCCAAGCGCCTTGCTGATACTTTGTGGAGAACAGATCTAAAGAAATTGCGCAACTGGCCATGTCCAAAGATCAAACACCACGTCTGAAACCCTTTCTCATTATTTAGCAGAACTATGACACATGGCTTTTTACTGCTTTTTCATGCATGTAAAGCCATCTTCATCCGTGGCGAGAAACCGATGTCAAAAATAATTGTTCGGAATATCTTTGGACATGTTCCATCCTTCGCGTTCAGTGAGACACTTTCAAAATGGATGTCTTCACTTCCATACCTGCAGTGCAGTGACCGCGTCTTGGTCACACCATTTGAAAAAACGCCAGTCCAATCCACAGGACCTACAATCACAAGTTGGCATAATGTATTGACAATTGAGGATGGGTCAAACACAAGCATCTCCAAAATCTGTAGATGAACATCCAAGAATATCTTTCCCTAAGTCCTTAGTGATGTCCACAAGGGAGGCAAAACATCTGAACATATCTGGGATGGACATCCAATGATATTTTTCTCGAAGTCATCTTGGTGATGTTCACAACAGGTACAGAGTTTTGAGCCACAAACAAGTGGCTTTGAGTAAACTAAACTACTGTGAATTGGGGTGGCTGGGGTTACATTCCCATACTGGTGGGTGGTGCTTTTAACCCGTCTCAAAACACACATAATCTCAATCAATCATCCCAAGTATAGTTGAACAACAAACAAATACCATCTGGTAATTTCACGTACCTACGGAATATAAATAAACATCACCATTCTTACTAGGTAAATGGGCAATCGTCCAGAGAACTGTTTTGAATTACCAGGGAGTATTTGAACCTCCCAACCAACACAAGTCTTTTTACAAACTTCCAGCATTCCACTTCCCCATCTGCAAGCCCTTTTGGGGGATGGCTGCCCAACGTCTCTGGGAAAACTGCTATTTTGGGGGTTTCCATAAATGGGGGTACCCCCAAATGGATGGTTTATAATGGACAATCCTATTCAAAATAGATGATGACTGGGACTACCCCTATTTTAGGAAACCTCCATATGATCCATACCTGACGTCGGCCCCTTTTTTTGGTCCCCTTACTTGGCGGAATTCGTGGCTATATACTTTCACTTGTTGGGGCCTCAAATGTACAGTATCCCCAGTGATTAAACATATCCATTTGTAATCTTGCATTAAAATGGTAGGTAAGTATATTCAATGACTGTCAATATAGAATGAATGTATGTAGATATGTATACTGTATATGAAAATATGATTATATTAATATATATATATATATATATACATACGTATATATATATATATACATACGTATATATATATATGTACATACTATATATATATATATATACGTATATAATTATTTATATTTGCCCCCATTATATCCACAATCCCCAAGCATCAAACATGCCCTTTTAAAATGGTGGCTTGTTCCACCCCTTTTTTTTGGCCCCGTTGGTCTCCAGGTCGCCTCATTGTCTGGCCATCTGCCAGCCCTGGACGCCCACGTTGGGTGGATAACAACTCTGAGAGAAGGCGGGCAGGGCAGCCTGAGATCGCCACTGAAATGGGGGGTTCCATGGTTGAAATTGGGGTACCCCTATGACTTATGGATACTTATGGTTGGTTTATTTCATGGAAAATCCCATCTAGAAATGGATGATGATGATTTAGGGGTACCCCTATGACTTAGGAAACCTCCAAATGGAAAGGTCAATGTTATCTACAGTAGGTTATGAAGAACTGTAGTATTTTATCATCTACAATTACAATCATGAAAAATCGGCACTGGGATAATTATGTTCCCATGGTGATGTTCTTTAAATTGCCGGGAGGTGTGTCTTGTTATGTCTTGTTGTGTTTTGCGTGGCCTTATTTTTCAAAACGGGGATGATTATGGCCCGTTAAAAAGTGACGCAACTGTTAACATCTAAATATTCTAACTTCAACACTACGGCCAACCAGAAAACCATTGCCCCTCTGGTAATCAATCGTGGCAATGGTATATTCCCTATAAAACTAGGTGGGAAAATCATCTATCAATGATGTCAATGGCGGATTTTCAATTGCTACATTTGAATACATTTGATGACAACAATGGCCAACCAACATTCTCTTGGAGTAGAATCATCCTCAATATCTTCCAACCTTCTTTTTGTAAGGGCTCATGCTTCTTTAAACGGAAACGGGCCCATTAAAAGACGTAGTACATCCCTACAGCTGCCCTGCATTCGTAGCTTCCAAGTATTGTCCACATTCTTCTCCCTAACTTAGGGATAAGAATGGGGATAACACTTGGAAGCTTCTTTTATGCTTAAAAAAATATCTGAAAATTTACTCTACACAAAGCATCTCTAATGTTAAGTTTGTTGCCACAAGGAACTGCACGCTCATAGTATTGCCGAACTTCATCTTTCTCTGGCAAGTCGTTCAGACTCCATCCTGCGATCTGGAAATCCCATGGTGATGAAAAACCAGGCGCCTGGCCGTTCCATATATTTTACACCTGGCTCTTCATTTTATGAATATAATGCCTGATCTTAACTTCCTCATTTTATGTCTGTTTATATTTATACCATCCCCTTTGGGTTGGATTCCATCAGCCTTGGCCTTCGAACACCTCTAAGTCACCAACACATCACATGCATCAAACGTGCTGTTGCCTTTCAAGGAGGCCGTGGCACTTTGGATGACGTACAAAGCCGCCAGCAGTTCCTTACGGTTTCGATTCGAGCTGGGTTGATGCACCCGTGAGGGGTCCTAAAAGGGGTTCCCCAAAAAATGAGAAAACTGGTTGTTCCAGGTAGTTTTACTATTGTTTACCTTTGTTTACTTCATAATTAATTCCCAGGCTTCCAACTGTTTCATTCTTTGGGGGTGGCTAAAACCAGAAATCCCACCCAAATTGGCCCCAAGAATGACGCATCGGCTCCTAATTAAGGGTCACCGGAAGGCCGCCATGTCTGCCAGTTGTTGCTGTCTCTCTTTAAAAAAATGGTTACCCTGCAGGTCAACTAATTGTTGCTGTCTGTGGGTAAAACAATGCCATACCCCACCCACTGGGAACGGTTTTTACATACTGGGCTATTTCCCCAATAGTCATTTCATCTGATACTTAAATGGTACCCTCTGGTAAACTAACATAACTATGGAAAATCACCATTTTTAATGGGAAAATCCACTATTTCAATGGCCATGTTCAATAGCTATGTTAGTGATTTTTCTGGGTGATGGATACAGGGTTGCCATCGAGATCTACGCTCCAATCTCAAAACATCAACCATCGTTCACAAGATTCATAAAGACAGCATAAGGGTCAACGTTCCGAAAAAAAAAAAACAAAAAAACAACAATCCATATATTCAATGGCCATTTCAGGATCCTAGATTGGAGGTACCTACCATATATAAGGCCTATGTAAGGCCTATGTAAGGGAATATCCCCAGAAAATATGGCCTTATATGGTACAGTATCTTCATTTTAGGATCCTGGAATTCCCATTGATATATAGATTGATAAACATTAAGATGCACATCGTCAAAATCAACAGTAAACATAAACATAGACGTAAAGCATTTGATGAACCATATGCATGACCTCTATTCAAATAGTTGTCCCCAAAAAGATGCCGAAAAACAAGCATCCAATCCATTTTCTGATGTGATGACACTTACTTCTCGGCATCTTTTTGGGGGTTACTAAACATTAATAGTCATTGATAAACAATCAACACACATTTGAAAACACATCATAAACAGTATAAAAAACATTGGAAAAAATAAGATCAACAAAATTCAGAAAACCTTAAGGAAGACTTGGAACATCACTGGTTGGTGGTATACCTACCCCTCTGAAAAATATGAGTTCGTTAGTTGGGATGATGACATTCCCAATATATGGAAAGTCATAAAATTCATGTTCCAAACCACCAAGCAGTACTAGTTAAATCCAGTTGTATTCCCACTAAACTCACCATGACATCCAGCAGATCAGTATACTTGGTTTATTAATTAGGGGGTATTTCCCCAATAGTCATAATCTGATACTTAAATGGTATCCACCCCAATTCAACAACCGATTGGGGTTTATTTTCATCCAGGGTTGACATTATACTTCCATCTGGTTATGACTAACAGTTTGCCATGGAAAGATCCACCAATTTTGAATTAGGGAAAACTCACTATTTCTATGGCCATCTATACCATGGCTATGTTAAATCACCAGAGGGTATATCCCATTTATATCCCATTGAATCACTATAAAGTTCCATTAAATAACTATAAATCCCATTGAACACCATTAAACTACCAGAGGGTAATATGTATATGGTAATATATATATATATATGGCTATGAGTCAAAACCCTGGTACCTAGTGAACCCCAAAATAGCTGGTAAATGGATGTTCATCCCCCTAAAAATGGTATTAATAGGTATTGATCCATAGCCATATATATACTTCAACCATTCGAAAACATTCCGAAAAAAAAAAAACACACCGTGGACGAACCAAGCGTCGCAATCCGCCAGGGTCAAGGTGTCGCTGACGGCGTATCTCGTCCCAATGGGCAGCGCAAAGAGATGCATTCCTTGGCGCCATGGCCATGGCCGCCATGGCCATGGCCGAAACGGAGGTTTTCCATGGGAAAAACGGGAAAAACATGGGAAATCTCTAGAAATTCCATGGGAAAAGACATGGGAACATCTAGAAAACCATGGGAAAACACATGTTGTTGTTTTTTAATGAAATAACTATCGCAAGTAAATGGATTGTGGAAGCCATGTTTGATTAGAATGATTGTGAAAAAGAAATCACATCAAAGTGTTATAAAGGGTCTTATCTATCATACATTATAATGCTTGTCTATTCTGAACATATTCAATATTTGAGGAGCATTATTTTAGATAAGATTAGATAAGTAGATCAGTACTATCATTCTGAAATTAGAAAGGACATAGAATATAAAAAATATGAAAACTGGAGGACACAACAACATCAGTACTGGTAGCACATAATAACTGCTGTATGTTTTGAAATATAACATAGTTTGTGTTTTATATAATGTTGATACCTGATTATAAAATACTATAACTTACATAATAACTACAATATTATGTATAATTGGTTGAACATAATACAAGTTATTGCGATAGTCAACATTGCCCACTACAAGTAGTTATTATCAACTTATTAATCTAGGGTTAACCATTTCATAGCTGTGGCCGGTGAATTGGTTGAACATATATCCGGTTGTAATGGTATATGTACCAGTTACAAGTCGAGTAACTAACTCCATGGCTAATCGAACTAATGTGTTGTTGTTACAAAGCAAAGCTATGAACTCTGAATATGTACACCTGTACATAATACATTGTATGCATAGTGCTTATATTACGTACTTAGCAAGCAACACTTGGATACATGGACAAGTATACCTTTGGATATATGGCAAACAAGTCTCTATCTCGTACACATCAAAACAGGGCTTATATGTGATTGATTTTCTGTGTAACAGGTGGCAAATACAATTGGACCTACGGTAACTACATTTAAATATACGGATTTTAAATGTACGAACAGGTATTTTAGACTACCTCCGGGAAGGTTTTCCTTGGCCCGCCCGGCCATTTAAACATACGGAATCCAATTCATTTAAACATACGGCAACTACATTTAAATATACGAACTGGTATTTCAT
>Ga0126342_10017886_pt1 | contig 12209 bp, 11 predicted proteins | sample Cyp1metagenome_FD_92528 | JGI IMG/M metagenome (GOLD analysis project Ga0126342, IMG submission 92528) | Coral microbial communities from Lord Howe Island, Old Settlement Bay, Australia - Cyphastrea 1 metagenome | ecosystem: Host-associated > Invertebrates > Cnidaria > Coral ... | reverse complement strand
TGATGGTGATGATGGTGATGACGACAATGATGATGGTAATTGTGATGATGATAATGGTGACGATGATGATGATGGCGACGATGATGAGGATGGTGATTGTGATGATGATGATGATGATGATGACGACGATGATGATGGTTATGATGACGATGACGATGGTGGTGGTGACGACCATGACGATGACGATGACGATGCCGCTGATGATGATGATGATGGTGATGATGGTGTTGATGCTAATACTTATGCTTATGCTTTTGCTTTTGATGATGATGATGATGATGATGATGATGATGATGATGATGATGATGATGACGATGACGATGACGATGATGATGACGATGATGATGATGATGACGATGATGATGATGATGACGATGATGATGATGGTGATGATGATGATGATGATGATGATGATGATGATGATGACGATGACGATGACGATGACGATGACGATGACGATGACGATGATGATGACGATGACGATGACGATGACGATGATGATGATGATGATGATGATGACGATGATGATGATGATGATGATGATGATGATGATGATGATGATGATGATGATGAAAAGCGTAAGGGCAGGGAATTGCGCCCAACCATCTGCATGCTCACACGCCTCCACAGCGGAGGTACGCTTTGCTTCTGGGTCAAGACCCTGGGCTGGGCTCAGAAGGCGGAACAAACAGCGTCCCAGCACGACAAAAGAAGCAAACAACACCTGACAAATCAATGAACGATATCTGGGTGCCCTAGGTGCTTCTCAGATCATGGATCTCCAAAATATGGATAGATGTTCCAGCTAGTTCAAATATGTTCAAATGAAGTGTTGTGCCCACTGGGCTACCCCAAATTTAAGAACGACAACAGCTGCTGCACCTCTGCTGACCCATCGGCAGGATCTGCAAATGGATCCCAATCATCACCCATAAGCTGTTTGATCTGTTTGTTGTTAATTGTGGATCAATAACCTGGGTTCTTCCATTGGGGGGAAGTTGGTAATACACATGTGTCATTTTTGGGGGCTGACCAGTGACCCCCAAAGTCATCCAAACTACATCCGCTGTTGACATGTGTCCCCTCATAAAACAAGCAAGTTCTGTCGGCTCACGATCGGGTCTGTCATCTACCTCATGTCAGGTAACGAATGAGGTGGAATATCAAGTCTCTTTGGATTTGAGTTTGCATTGGATGTGCTGCTATGTAAAACCAAAACTCCGCAAAGCCACGGAAGTTCCGAGTGTTCAGATGTGTGCAGCATTTCTCAATGTTCAGAGCCAAAATGTGCGTGGCATTTTTAGTGGCACACAGCACGCAGCAACTACGCCCGAGCGCCGCATTGAGGACCACTCCATCTGAACTGGGATCGATCAATCATCACCTCCTTCCAAACCTTCCAAAGCCCCGCAAATAACATGTGATCATATGTGATCATATGTGATCATTTTTTCTTGCAGCTGCAATCTGATACAAAACATCTCGTCCCAATGGCTCGGCATCCGGCTGAATGCCAGTTTCCACCAGCTGCTGACGAGCGGTGCCAAGGGCAAGCCGCCCGCAAGCAACCCAAGGTGTCTACCTGCGCAAGGTCTTTGAAACAAGAAAGCATCAAAAACAACTCAGAAGTTCAGGTGATTCACATCAACTTAGCAAGACCTTGTGCCAAAAACCATGGATTTCGTCAAAAATCCCACCTGCAAATCTGAATTTGTACAAAGCAAGGTGGCAGTTCCACTCAAACCTCAGCAAAGGACGGCAGCACACTTGAACAAAGACCAATTCCAAAAATGGCAAGCTCAGAACATCTTCAAATATGTAGGAATATGTTTGAACCATGTTTGTATATGTTTAAGATTGTTTAAGTACAGTACGTTTAAATAATATGTGTATTTAAAAAGATAAACAATATAAATAAAACTTGCGGGGCAGGCTTGAACCTTGACCCGTGCCATCAAACTCTCCAAATTCCCTGCTAGGCAGCCCCAGTGCAGATCTCGGCAAGGGATGGCAAGGGATGGCAAGGGATGCTCTGGTTTTGCCCGTCAGTCAGGGTGTCCTGGGAGGGTTTGGAAGCGCACGGAGTTTTTCATCCGAAATACCTCTAAATTCATGGTGGTCATGACATGATCCATGATCTTTCGATATGTTTATCATTTAGGATCCATGTTTTTTAGATATGATTATCATCATTTGGGGGTTCACTGGCATAAACCCCTCCTAAATGTAGCCTCCGCTCATCAAGGGAGTTTCGATGTTTTGTCCATTAAAATGGCACCCCCATTGAGGATTTTTCATTGCCACATCCAGCATGGTCCCAATCATGTCCTGCAAATCCACAGACAGCTGAAGGATAGAGCCGTTTGGAGCAACTTCGCGCCCAAACGGCACGGGGAGGTCTCCAACAAGGTGTCCAAATGAATGACTGGAACCATTCTTGCGGAATACTAAAGTATTAGACACAAGGATAAATGATATAAATATGCTCAGATATGCTCAGATTATGAAAGCCCTCTTTTCATCCGTTTTCTCCGAAGAAAAAACACGCCGCTGCGTCTAAAAAGCGAAGTTTCTGTGGCATGGCCATGCCTTTGGCAAGGCCACACGAGGCCACGACTGCAGCGCCGCGGCACTCAGTACGATCTTTGGTACCGAGTTTTGGCCGACCACAGGTCGACCACAGCTGACCATGGTTACACTTATAGTCAGCTGGATGGTTCATGGTTGATATGGTTACTTTAAGTTAACCATTCCTACAGCTCAATCATCTGGATGCGTGCTTAATGGTTACTTATTCTCGACATATCAACACGAACTCTATATGGAGGTTTTGAAAGTCATCGAGGTACCCCCAGTTATCATCCACATAGGATGTTCATATGAAATAAATCCACCAACCATCCATTTTGATCCATGTTGATCCATTTTGGGGAGTCCCCCACCATGGAAACCTCCCATCTCGTGCCATCACTTCTTGAGCCATTTCTCCCCATCCGTCCAGGAGATACTCGCCTGCGCCATAGAGTCCACCTCCCCGAAGTATAAACGCTTCTCCACCTGACGTTTCATGACGTGTCTCAATGCGGCAAGGCAAGGAACAACGATTTTGGGAGTGAAATGATATAAAACTATATATATATATATATACATATATATATATACATATATATATATATATATTATGTATACATAAATATATATATATATACGTGTGTATATATATATAACTAACTGACTGGGAAATTAAATCAACAAAAAGACATGTGGCATGATGGGGATAGTCTCGTTTGGCAGTCCGAATAGTCTAGTATTGCGACATCCTTTGTGCCCAAAAAATTGTTTTTGACATGTTTTGACAGCACTGGTGTGGCTTCAGCTTGCTTCACTTTGTCAAATTGTTGCGCCACATTGTCCTGTCTTGCAGGGTTTTTGATTTGGTTGTCCTTTTCCTGACAAGTTTGCAAGACTGCAATCACAAGATACGACAGCAAACCCCGTGTGAAAGTGTGTGTGTGTTTGCATATATGTGCCATGGCTGCCATGGTCAAAACATTGTTTCTAAATCGCGCTAAAGTGGATTGATGACTCTTGATGACCATCCCCCAAGGGGTGCCTGGATACAGATGGTGCTTGGCCCTGTCTGCTGCAGGAGTGTTGCACCACCACCATCCCACAAGACCACGGAATCCAAAATGTCGGCCACAGCAGTTCCATCTTTCAGAAACCAACGCCCCTGTAGACCACAAATCAAAGGTGCACTGTCCTGCAGGAATTGACAAAGTCCAGTTCTCAGACCTATCTTGGGGGTTTGATAAACATATGGATATGGGTCAAAAAGAGATACCGGTACCCAAAAATGGCATGATTTACAAGAGTGAACCAAAATCTGCGGCCCCTGCGGTTGCAATCCTACAAAAATGCTGGCAAACATGGAGGCAGCGGCTGAGAAAAACACAATGCCGTTTATTTCGTCATGGCTTCACGACATGGTACCCATGCGTTTCTTCAGACTTGCTATTCACAGGGGTTTGCAGATACCCACAAATCGCAGTTTCAGCGGGGGAAACCACCCTCTCCACCCGCCTGGTGTAAGAGGGATACTACTGGAATGGTAGGTATTTCGAAGGTTCCGTCGATATAGGCGCCACGTTCGACGTCAAAACAGGCGCATTCCGTGTAGGTGGATCTGATCTGATGATCAATATACAACGTTTGCGCATCAATACGTTCAGAGCATGTTGTCTCAACCTCACGGCCGCAGTGACAGGTGCCCGCAGCTGTGCCCATGGCTGGTTTTGAACATAAAAGAAGGGGAAGTCAGAACTGCATCACAATCCGAAGCCTCAGAGCTGGCTGTGCAACGGGATGGATGTGACATGTGACATGATTTCTATGGTTCTGGTTCCCTTCCGAAAAAATGTCCTGCGAGCCAATGAAAAGTGAGATGATCCGGGCATGGCAGCTGTGTGCAGCACAACCATACCAACATGTTCCAACATGTCCCTAAACTTGAAATGACGGACTCATGATTTTTTTCATCTCAAATGATGAAGGTGCAACCACGGCCGGGCCCTGAAATGCTGCTCACTTGACCGGTTGGAGAATCATCCTAGCAGCATGCCAAAATCTCAGCTGTGTCAAAATGATGAATTACGGGATATTAACGTGGGGGTTCCGGTCAACCAATGTTACCCTCTGGTAAACTAACTAACAATCTAACATTGCTGCGGGACCAATTCTGTTTGGGCCAGTCCTCGATGGTCATGGTGGAAAGCCCGCGGCCTCTGATTCCGCTGGCACAAAGCCTGCAGTTGTTGGCAGGGGCGATCATTGGGTTGTAACATGTTGCAACCACAAGGGATTTGGGATGATTGGGATGGGGATCTGAATATCTCTTCATATCCAATGAGTCTAATCTAACCCACCCGTATTTTGATGGCTCAAAACCCTCCCGCAAGCCTTTCCACGGCAACTCTCACAGCCACACGCCCCAGCCATCTGTTTGTAAGGGCGTTCAAGCCTGCCGTTTGCCCGCCCTCAAGCCCTCCAAACCCTCCAAACCCTCCCGCAGGCCTTTTCGCGGCAACTCTCGCAGCCACGCCCCAGCCATCTGTTTTTAAGGGCGTTCAAGCCTGCCGTTTGCCCGCCCTCAAACCCTCCAAACCCTCCCGCAGGCCTTTCCACGGCAACTCTCGCAGCTACACGCCGCAGGCATCTATTTTTAAGAGCGTTCTAGGCTGCCGTTTGCCCGCCCTCTAACCCTCCAACCCTCCCGCAGGCCTTTCCACGGCAACTCTCGCAGCTACACGCCCCAGCCATCTGTTTTTAAGGGCGTTCAAGCCTGCCGTTTGCCCGCCCTCAAACCCAATATGTGATAGCATACATCGTGTACCAATATGTGATAGCATACATTTATATATGCATTTTTTGTGCAAAGAGATGGGTTTCAAACACCAAAACCATCCAAAACCTTTATTTCTTGGGCACATAATGGCTGTCCCTTGAAGCATCAACGAAATGGTGAATCCCCCAGTCATTACCATCTTTATAGGTGGTATTGTGACCATTCCCAGTCATGGGTGGTTTATTATCATTGTTTTACCAACATTAAAATATACATGCGCTTCCCCCCCTCCACCCTTAAAGGGGGTCGGCGGCACCGGGGCGTTAGCCCATTTATTTATGACAAATTCTGAAGATTATTACCATGGTTACACCCATCAAAATCACAACAACTGCGCCCCCCTTGGATCTTCAGCCTCGCTGGGAGCTCCAATAACTCATTCTCGGAGTTTCCGAAGTCTCGCCTGCATTGCTGAGCTCTGCTCTGCTGTGCTCTGCTCTACTCTTCTCTTCTCCACTCTACTCTGCTCAGCCCACTGGATTTAAGACTTCCTTACTGCAAACAGCCAGCTCGACTTAAGAGTTCTGGGGCAGCTGCTAATTCACTTCGTCCGTAACTCGGAGTTTCTCCACGAAACTTTCTTTGACATCTTTGACTATTGCTCATCGCAAACACGGACAGTGGTCGAATCTGCAACCATGTCTTCTAAACACCAGGCTGGCCTCAAGGTCATCGATGGGCGTGGCCTGGCAGTGTCAACGTGCCGAAAATTGTGTTGTACCCCAAATTGGCAAATTTACTACAGGGACACTTGATGATTAACCAGAGGATTTTGGGGTACTCTCTTTTCAAACAAACCCACATTCCAATACATTCCATGGTTTAAACGGCTGAAGACTTGTAACTGCTACCAGGTGTGCAGTTAACCATGCCACACCACAACTGGCATCATGGCCTGTTCCTCAGGGGGTGACAAACGCTTCACATCACCCTCCAACTCAGCCTTGGGGCACCGGCTGTCATGGCAGTTTGCCAGAGTTGACGGTCGCTACGGTCGTTGCAACATGTTGAAACATACAGTATTATGCTACTTGGCAAAAACCTTTCCAGATGGCATGCGGTTTTCTCCACACTTGGGTGGTAACATCGCATTTCTGGACCATTGATTCCACCCTCCCTGTTTGAGCCACCCACAATGCGCTTTCCAACCATCTCCTGTGTCTGCGAAGAAACATCTGCCGCCAGATGGGGCAACCTGTGGCCACCTCTCTGACATGTCGCTGCGCTCCCTACCTTGATCTGCGCATTGTTCTTGCAGCGATCATCGAAGTTGTACCTGAAACCCGTGGCCTGCGCCGGAAGGTTTTTTTTCACACCTATTCAAGTTCCTGAAAAAAATATGTGCTGCAGAATCAAAGAAACCTGCGATGATTTATCTTATTTAGAAAACAAACCTGCAACTGCAAGATGATTTCCAGGACATCATCACTTTCTCTGGACATCTTAATGTGATGTTTATCAACTGCTGATGCCCAGGACATCTGCAACTGGTGCATCCACTGGCGCACACGAGTTTCTGCACTGCGATTGCTCTATGAAAACCTTCCAAGGCCTGTCGCAGTTTCTGATGCGCAATCCCAAGTCCTCGAAGTTGCAAAATCCTGGAGGTAAATCTTGCTATAGTAATTATATTATATATATATATCTTGCGAACTCCAGCTGAAAAGATCCAGAAAGTCCAAGAGTCCAAGATGGAAAATTTACCACCTTGATGCAGATTTTATGGTCGATTTTACTGTGTAGAGGATAGGGCTGATAGGGTCCTCTGCTAGTCACGTCAGGGTACCCAGGTGATCTCACACGTCCCTTTTTTTTCGTGCCTCCTCAGCCTGTCCCGCAGCCTCCAGCTCTCGTGCCTGCCCATTTTCCACAGATCAGTTGCAGCTTGTTTCAACATGGAAACACATTGGAAGTGTTGACCACTATGAACTACCAGTAACTACCATAAAATTCTCATAATTTCTCCATCCCCATTTTGGGCATCACCAGCCATTGAATCATTGTAGGGCTTCTTCATCTGTCTACTCGTTTGGGCCTCAGTTCTTGTACATCCAATTGATCTTGATTTATGTTTATTTTAATATGGTGCTCTTAAATCCAACAGTTAAAAATCATTTTCCCGCGTTCTTTATAGCCATTTCCTGGTGTTACCCCTTTTCAAACTGCCGCAACTCCGTGGTTTTTCATTGAAAAAAATGTTAGATATTGTTAAATCACCATCCATTCCCAATTTGTCGCGGTTAGATTACCACTTTTTGCGGCCAAAACCGGTCACCCCATGTTCAGTCGCCATCCGCTGCAGCGGCTGCACCTCCTTCTCCATGGCCACACCAATCTTCATGCGGTCCTCACCAGCACCTTCTGCACTGATATGACAAGTGAAATGTACACATATATAAATATACCGACACTCTTACTTAGATCAATTTAGCGAAACTTGGATGAACTTATATAGTATCTGAAAAAAAAGTGGCTGGTCCGAAATGACTTGACCCGGGACTGTGCAAGAGATTCAAAAGTCGTGTTGAGGTGCGGGGGTACATAATTTGTAATAGTTCACATCGTACGATGAAGTGTCTTCTTGTGTCTTGTGGCTAATGAAAAATATGAGGAAAGAGGTCGTCCTTGCGTCTTGTGGAGAACGTGGCTAGACAGGAAAAGGAAAGAAAAAGGAAGACAGGAAAAGTAAGAGAGAAAAGGAAAGGAAAAGAAAGGGAGGAATATGAGAGGAAAAGGAAAGAGATAGGAAGAGGAAAGGAAAAGGAAAGAAAGAGGAAAGGAAGAGAGGTACTCCAGAATACAAGTATATTGTCTTAAAATCATATCCAATACACTACGTGTGGGACCTATGATGGTATCTCTGATTCCTGACATTCTGTGTCTATTTATATTTATCTGTATATATATATATTATATTATGTATATTTGTCTTTAGCGTGCTTGTCCTGGCATAAAGATGCAGTGAAATACGATTTGGGTCTGCAGTCAACTGAGCTGTAGGCCTAGGTTCAGCTCGATCCAAGAGGCTTTCCTTCAAAGCTCCCAAGTTGAAAAGGGGTATGGTCCAGCGGTACTCTGAGATGCACTGGGTACTCAAAGTTGGGCAATCTTTCCACCAGGATCCACCAGGTATGGTGTCTATGCTGAATTTAGAATCACTCCGAGATATTGGGACAAGGTTTCAGGTGCCATGATTTGGCCTCAAAATGGTCATTGTCAATACAGTAGTATGGTGGCCCTCTCCGGCCATAATTGTTTGAGGTATAGGGATTTGATTAGACCCAAACGACATCAAGTGCACCCTTTGGATTCCGGCCAGTGCCTTGTTGGCATGGGTCGGAATTGGGACCCCAAAACATTGGATCATGGAATGGCAGCATCTGCAGTTTGAAGAATGCACAAAATCTGCACCTGTTTTCCATCAGGAGAAGAGAGCAGGTGGGCTGCTAAGAAATAATTTGCACCAGTAGCCCGTCCAAATCTGCTCAATCCAACATTCATCTCGCAGCTGAAGCGAAACCGTGATAAGATCAGAGGAGCACATTACCAAAGATTTCCATGCTGTTGCGGGTCTGCGTTCAAGCTCAAGATAGCGTAAGCGTTGTGGTGGGTATCATTGCAGCCAGCCATTCGTGTAGGTCCTCCAGCCGTTGTCCAATTTTGATTGCTTTGTTTCAGAATGCAACTAGCAAGATGTAGCAAGGTGGTTCATGATGTTGTGATGCCCAGCCGTCGTAGCACTGTCATCACTTTCTGCAATGGCACAGGGATCTGCACATGTTTGGAAGTAGCCATGTGAACGCAACGATCTAAGGCTATGCCAAGGAATTCAGTTTTCAGCCACAAGTGACGCCAACAAGCTACCGTGACATGCCGTGACATGCCGCGCAAAGTATTCCGCTTTCTCCCAATGCAGGAGTCGCAAGAGTTTTGCCAATTCAGGTCACTGGAGTTCGGTGTCCTGTCCTATCGGATTTTCCCACTGCTTCGCAAATGGTAATGAAAATAATGAAATGTGTATCCAATGCATCCATGATGCAAATGGGATCGATAAAAAAGAACCGCGCAACACCGCGCAACTCTTTTCTTCACTGAGCTGGAAAGAACACCGCAACCACTGCGGTCCAACGATGTTGCACACGCCTGTGAGTCCTTTCGTCTTCTGGTATAAGTGCATCAGCTTACCGGTGTCGACAACGCAGGCCAGCAACTTGAGTTCAAAATGCAAAATCGATTGCACAAACCAACGTGTTCTTGAGGAGCGATGGAAACACAACCACACCACCTCTGGCCCCGCTTGTGCTTCTCGTGCCAGCTCTGGCTCTGGCTCTGGCTTCTCCATTGCCACTTCACAATACTTCAGACCGAACGATTCCTGGCATTGGGTCCATGGCACGTCAAACTGACATTCTGACCCAGCTCTACCTCCAGTTGACATGGACAAAGGACTTTCAATTCAGCAAAGCCAGCACAGAGGCGTCTTTCACTTCCAGGAGAGCAGAACTACAAGTCTGCACTTCATCGCTTCACCGCAAAATTAGGCAAAACAAATGAGGAATCCTGCAGAATCAAGTCCAGCTGCTGAAACTTCCCGTTTGCTGACTCCTTGCTTTACATCTCTACAAATCTGTGGAAAGTTGTCCGCTCAGGGCATGGACATCGTTCAACTTGACCACTTCTGCGATCAGCGCTACCAAAATCCTGCGTTCAGCGTGCTTGGAACGATCATGCTCCACCAGGATGGGCATCAGCCACTGGCCATGGCAGCTGCCATAGAGCAGCACGGAGTTTCCCCGTTGAAGCGCGAATTCAGTTCCATCAGTCACCTCTGGCAACGCCAGGCAATGCTTGGGATTGGGGTCTAGTAGAACGTGTGATGTACAAGTTGTAAAGATCAACTAACGGTTCAAAGAATTGTGAGCAGTGGACTTTGACATTTATAGCAACTAAAAATAACATAAGACTTGAGGCCCCGGGGGTGGGGGGGGCGAACGAAAGGTAAAGGTCATCTGAATGTGGAAATAGGTGAGCGGAACTTGGAAACATGCAAGGAAGTGCAGACGCTACTCATCCACAGAGCAGGAGTCAAGATGGCTGCAAAGAATTGTGTAATGTCCAGCTTTCAACCGTAGAACATGTGAAGCAAAGAACATAGTTACTGAAAAAAGTTGGGGCCTTTTCCAGAAGTGTAATTTTTGATGGGCTGAAATCCTCGAATCTTGATCCGAATCACAAAGAACTCTATTGGGCCCACTGCCAAATTGTTAGAGGCTCTGGCGAGCTTGGAAAATCTCAACCAAAGAAAATTGGTACGCGACAAAGTTTGGGCCCCATCCAAGTTATAATTTTTGATGGGGCTCAAATCTACACAGTGTTGACCTGAGTCAGAAAGAACTCTAGCGAACCTAATGTTCTGGTGAGGCATCTTGCGCAAGAGTTCCATCCGAACAACATGCAATCTTCCGTTGCAAGCCGTGAAACATCTGAACCAACGAAGAAGGTGACTCTTTAAAGTTTGGGCCCTATCCAAACTTGCAATTTTTGATGGGGCTCAAACCAAACAGCGTTGACCTGAGTCAGAAAGAACTCTATCAGGCCTAAGGTTCTGGTGAGGCATCTTGCGCAAGAGTTCCATCCGAACAACATGTAATCTTCCGTCGCAAGTCGTAAAAGATGTGAACATTCTGAACCAAAGAAGATGGTGACTCTATAAAGTTTGGGCCGCATCCAAGTTATAATTTTTGATGGGGCTCAAATCTACACAGTGTTGACCTGAGTCAGAAAGAACTCTATCGAGCCTAATGTTCTGGTGAGGCATCTTGCGCAAGCGTTCCATCCGAACAACATGTAATCTTCCGTTGCGAGCTGCAAAACACCTGAACCAACGAAGATGGCGACTCTATAAAGTTTGGGCCCCATCCAAAATTGTAATTTTTTATGGGGCTCAAATCTACGCAGTGTTGACCTGAGTCAGAAAGAACTCTATCGAGCCCAAGGTTCTGGTGAGGCATCTTGCGCAAGTGTTCCATCCGAACAACATGTAATCTTCTGTTGCAAGCCGCAAAGCATCGGAACCAAAGAAGATGGTGGCTCTATAAAGTTTGGGTCTCATGAGATAGGATGCCTGTCCAGATCTCTTTTTTCACCACCTTGTTTTTGTTGCTGAGCAGCTGCGGCACGTTTCGGCTGGCATCAACTGGACAGCACATAAACTCAACAAATCCTGAGCTAAAGAGTTTCAGAGGGACGGCCCTGGCAGGATTTGAGCCCGTGACCATCTGCTTCCGAGACTGCTTCAAAATGCCCCGGGAGCTTGGCGGAGGAGTGAAAAATAACTGTGTTGGACTCAGACCTGCCCCTCCCCTTGCTGAAGCAAGAGTAACTCCGCTGGGCAGGCTTTCTTAGCCACGTAATTATTCCAGGATCTTTGGCCATGGTCTTCTGCTGGGTTGGGCCCGTCGAGCCCGTTGGGCCCGTTGGGCCCGACGACAATTTGGGGCAGTCGGGCAGTCCTGCTGTATGAGGTTCTTGGAAGGGGTTCTTGTAGGGATCCTGTCGAGATCCGCGAAGATTCCTGATTTTGTAGAAGTCCTTGCGAGGAGATCTTGTGGATATCCTAGTGAAATCCTTTGTTGTAGAGGTGTTTGTGAGGAGATCTTGCGCACATCCTTCTGGAATCCTGTAAAAGATATTTGCGCGAAGATCTAGAAGGTGCTTGTATGAAAGTTTGCAAGGGAAGCCTTCAAGAGGTTCTTGTACAAAGATCTTGTCAGATCCCCTCTATCAGGTCCTTCTTTGACGACTG
>Ga0126342_10017885_pt1 | contig 12209 bp, 7 predicted proteins | sample Cyp1metagenome_FD_92528 | JGI IMG/M metagenome (GOLD analysis project Ga0126342, IMG submission 92528) | Coral microbial communities from Lord Howe Island, Old Settlement Bay, Australia - Cyphastrea 1 metagenome | ecosystem: Host-associated > Invertebrates > Cnidaria > Coral ... | reverse complement strand
TGGGTGGATTTTGACGTGTGACACCACCACTGCAGTTCAGAGTTTCTGTGAAACCATTTGTGATTGATGCGATTGGCATCTGACAGAAACACAGCCGCAAAGCCAACTGCATAACAAAAGGTGATGACTGACCGATGCAGTTGCTTTGTTCCGTTTCTGTCATTTTCAATTCTATTCGGGAACACTGATAGATATCCATGAAGACACAAATCCTATCGAGTTCCCTTACTGTAAGTTTATCGTACATGTTCATCAGTAGCCACTGCGCTTCACACTTTGCTTCACAATCACTGGACCCAGCTTGGCTGGCCGTAGGTATCTATTCACTTGTTCAAAGGCGGGGAGCACCCAGATTTTTGATGATTTTTTGCGATGCCGATTGTTGCACCACATGATGTAAGATGCTGTTGCTCATTACATAGCAAAGGAGGCATATACTGTGCATCATCGTGAAACACCATCCACGGCATTGTGCAGGATGGATATTTGATTTGCTGGTCTTTAGAGGAGAAGTTGCTGAAGGCTTTGTATACCTTTGCAGGCGAAGCAATGTTTCTTACATCGACGTTGTATGCCCAGAATGTGACATCCGGGTATCTACCATGACAGGTCATACTGGTGCCGTCTTTACCTTGGACGTCACATCAGCCCAGTGGCTCAGTGTGGCAGAAGTAGCCTGGCAACTGAACATGACTCACTTGACTCACTTGACCACCAAGACTGCAAGGCTCCACCTCTACTCATCAGTGGTTCAGCTGATGGGCAGGTGAATTTTTGGGAGGCGGCGTTGACAATATCTCACCGAAATCGGAAATTGGGTGAGAGAGAGAAACCATGGAAAGAAGAACGATTTCTTGCTGCAAAGCAGCTGCTTGATGCATGAACTTTGAAGATTTGAACATGTCGTCAGGGTGATCCTGCGCGTCTGAAGCCATTGACTGTGACCTCGCCCAAGAAAACCTTGGAGCATGGAGGCCGTGTGAGGCGCCCCGTGCAGGAACGTGACATATGTGACAATGGACTGGTGCACTGGCACTCAGCTTCTGGACAGCCTTGAATTCGGGGCAAGGTGCTGAAATGGTGCCCCTTTGACGAGGTGCCTCCAAATCGGGACGCAGAAATACATAGAAGAACCAAGAAGAAACTCAAGCATTAAGCAAGCAATAGTCAAGCAGAAGCTTCTACGCGTGGAGTAGCAATGAGCGGCAAGGGAATAATGAGGCGATTGCTTGCACACACAAAGCCCTACTCTGGGAACAGCTTCTGACATGTGCTTCGAGTGCAGGGATCAACTGGACGGCGTTTTGCCAGTGCTTCTGAAAAGCTGGGGTTTCGAGCTTGGAAAGCATTTCTTGCAGAGATCGATTGAATCGATTCTTGATTCATTTTGATTCTTTTATTTGCTGCCCATTTGCATGCCATCTCTGCTCATGCGGAACAGCTATAGGCTGAAAAATGATTGGATTGTTATTGGTGGAATTGTAGTTAGGAGTCAGCCCTGTTGATGATTGAGAGGTTCGTTTCTTAAGAAAACAACGAGAGTACTACCATGAACATGGCATGACCAAAGCCTCTTCATGTCAAATTCATTGAAGAGACCTTGCCCTCGAGGTCCACACCCGCAATGATTGCAGTTTGGAATGCAAGCCCAGCAGGGGAGGCAGAAAAGTTGCTCGAAATCAAGGAGAGATGGAGAGTTGACTTTTGCTTGTTGGAAGAGCGTTTGCCATCAACCTGGGACGGATTTTGATAGACAGACTGGCGTTCAACAGCGTTCAGCCAGCGTGACGGAATCATTCAGAATTCAGTTGTTTAATGCAGGATCTGCCGGGCAAAGCAAATGACCTACAATGGGGCGGCGGTGGAAAATTGTCAGGACCTGAGGGAAGCCTTGGAAAAGGGTACAAATATGATCAAATCTGTAAAGAATCGGCTCTTCTGTCTCTGTCTTCATTGCCTTTCATTTGAGTTGTCTCTGCATTCTCCAGCATCTTGAGCTCATGTCGGACATGAATCTCAATGACTTGGCAGACCAACTTGAACATGGACCGCTAAGGAAGCTTTTCTCAGCTCATGACAATGGTACGCAAGAGATCCGTTTTGAACGCTGTGTGGCTATCCGGGTACAGCAGTTCAAGAGCAGAAACACTCCCTGTTGAATCCTGGTTCTGGTGGTCCCTGGCAGGCTATGTTGGTGTTTGGTTGGCGGAGGCTCCAGGCAGCGGATTCGTGAAACTGAAATTCTCAATCCTTGACCCGCTGCACTGTGGCCGGGAGGCTCTTTGATGAAGACCATCAAGCTGCACAATGCTGCAATTTCTTCATTGACGCTCAGCAGTGATGCAACGACACTGGCCATCCCGTCTTGTTTACCAAAAGACTAGTCCGTATACACAGCTTGGAATCTATGCCAGGTAACAGCATCCCATGACAAGACCTCCAAAGCGGTCTCTTGGCCGCGTCTACATTTGATGTTTGAACGTCGTGCCCATCGTTGTGTATGCAAACTTACCATTCTGACCCTAACTCTGATGTCCTAAGGTAGATGTTTCACAGCCTGCTACAGAAACCCTCGCGACATTTGAGGCTGGCGGACTGCAAGGCTTACTATGACATACCACTATGACTAATTCTGAGCATGCATAGGTCTTGAGAGGCTTGTGCACAATGTAAATGCGGGAGCGAACCTTGACCAAGAGTTGTGCGGCCAGTTGAATCGCCCCCTGAATGCTGTGGCAGTGCTGCTCTTAGATCTCAGGGCTTTCAGAATCCGATGGAATCCGATGGAATCCGATGGAATATGATGGAAAATGATGGAATGTTCGAACGATGATGATGATGATGATGATGATGATTAGCGATGGATTTGCAGCTACCAGTGGCAGTGAAACTTTTGCACCAAGGTTTCGAAGGATTTCCAGCCCCAGAAAACTGGGACAGTGGTGCTGGCGGGTGGCAAGGACACAGTTACGTCCGAGTCTTGCTGAGCACAGTCTCCGCATAGGCTGGCAAAGCAGCCTATGTCAGTAGCAACTTATCTACATGTAGTCTACATGCATCTTTCGCAAAGAGACCGGCCGGAACTGATTGATGAAAGCCTCAACTAGACGCTGTTTGGAGGACGCTCGCGACGTGACCCGTGCCAAAGACATGCAAGAGGACGAGTTTGAAGCCAAGGCTCAAGTTTCTGCCCTGAAGTTAGCAAATCCAAGCAAACAGAGTCGAGGGAAGCAAAACATATAATCTTTTTTGAGGTGCGAGGCTGAGAAGAAAGTAAGGACTTTTTCGATTTCAGTTCTAACGAGTGAGCAGGTCATTGACAGTGCCAGTGGAAAGATTCTGGCTGCATGAGGCCCAAAGATGCTTCAGAACTAGAATGAATCACACCTTTGTTGACAAGACTCAAGGATCAGCCTAGCAAGATTCAGAAAGATCCCCTTGAGGCTGGTACAGGCCACTTCGGCCCTGTACATGGCCTCCTTTCCTTGCCCAGGACACTAACATACTGCAGTTACTTGAGATTTGCTGAGTCATACTGGTCGGTAATTCCATGGTACTGACTTCACCTGCGGCTGCCTGCGGCTTTGACCAGATTGGACTTGGCAAAGGATTGGGACTGCTGGTGCTTTTGCCACCGTGTCTGGGGACGGCATGAAGCGATTTGTACCAGTCGTGTATGTCGTGTATCAGATTTTGATGAAACAGTGGCAGTCGTGGCTGGTGGAAATCTGAGATTTCCGGCAGGATGGCTGTCTCAAGGTGCATGGCCTTGATGGAAGCCTCCTCCACAGTGACACACTGTCGCCGGCTGAGCAACGTAATGCCTGTAACGCTTGCACGGCTTCACTACGCGACTACGCCCTTTGTCTTGTCACAGCTTGTCGCGAGAGATTGGGGCGACTTGCGCAACGTGAAATGTCGTATTGTTGTCCGCGCAATATCTAGGAAAATCTGAACGTTTGGTTTGTGAATGCCAGTTGACTGCAGAGACTGTGACTGCGACCCAAGGTCCTGATCATCTGAAGCTCTGTTTCTATTACCAATGGTAAGTCTGTGATCGAGCAGGATTGCATCTTTGTCCACAATGTTCCGGCAATTTTTATGCACTCAAGCACATTTACCCTTTCATTATGTTTCATTTGTTTTTATTCCTATGAGACTATGATCGTTGAATTATTGTCCTGGTCAATCACAGCAGCTGCAACGTGACATGCTGTGCGCATGTGCAGCTAAAAACACATTGCAGAAGTTTTTTCTCGTGGTGCAGATGCTTTTGAAGGCGACGCACAAAAAGCTTCCCAGGGCTGGGCTGGAAGTTGGACGTTTGAAGCAGCATGTCATAGCATAGGATGCACAATGCGGTGTACAAATTTTGATCAAACATGTTCCTAATATGCCTATATAAATATGTCTACCGACTGGAACATATTTGGATGCCGCTCCGTAGACTGCTCCCTACTCTGCTCCAGGTACTCTCTGATGGCGAAGACATGCGGCTACTGGCTGATCAGGTGAAGGGCCGAGGAAATTATTGCTGTTCTGGTGGAGAAAGACTGAGGCCTGTCTCAGTCGATGTAGAAATAGTATAGGTTGAGTCAAAAGGTTATTTCGCATGTGGTCCGCAATTGCAAGCATTGGGAATTCGCGAACATAATTTGAAATTCTTGTTTTGAATCTTTCCCAATCGGCGCCGTTGTTCTCAAGCTGGAGTCGTTTGGTGGATGGTTGGAGGGATGACAAGCATGAACCTCAGGACGTGTGCATCTTTTGCACCTCAGGTGGAATGAGAACTGGCTGAGCGGCTGAATGACTCTGAATGATTGAGAGACCGAGCTTCACGGAGGCCATGCCTTGCCGCCGTCCCCACTGCTTTCACCGGGGAGGCAACTCTGCGGAGTGCCTCAAAGTGTATTGCTCAGGGCGACACTCGCGGGAGGTCTTGTACAAATTAAAATGTCTTTGAATATCTTTGGATCCTGTTGAATCCTTTGGAATTTCATCATTCCCCGCCTGAAGCACTGCAAGTTGGCCGTCAGCAGAAAACGGCTTTGTTCTGAACGCGACTGCCTCTCCTGAGGTCCTATACTGACTTACCGCTCAGCCTGCCTGCCATACTTGGTCAGAGGTCAACAAAGATGATTTTTCTCCAGTCACTTTAGATCTTCAATAGATCAACAAAAGTCAACAAATAACTTTGTATAACTTTGTTGCGCTAGGGCCTTCAGCCTGTGCCATCCCCCGTGCCGATGCCTCGATTGTACATATTGTACGCTTTTCGACAAGGTCTGCACATTGATAACATTTGTAGTCTTTGCGATGATGAATACTTAGTAAGTCAACGTACCAGCAATGAATACTTAGTAAGTTCTTGATCCAGTGCAGTCCTTCGGCCACAATGAGCCCCACCTTTTGGTACAGAAAGGACATCCAGCCGAGGCTCTATGCACGCCATACAAAATCGACGTCTGACCTGTCGCAGGCCTGGGGAGGGCAAGCTGGGCAGCAAAATAGGACTCACTGCACAGAAGAAACATGACGAACCGTGAAGAAACTGAATAATTGGATACAATTGGTCTACCTGAAAACGTATCTTCTGCTGATCAAGGCTGAACCTGGGAGGGGTATGCCACAGCACCTTTTGGGCAGGGAGTCTACATCCCTGACATGCGGATGCGAACTCCAGCTGAGCACTCAGCTGGACCTTGGGTTGAATGAAGACGTGGAAGGATCTTCCGAATCCAGAAGATTCACGAGAAAATCCGTGGCAATATCCGTGGCAATTGGCGCGACATGGCGCGACATGACCCGCCATGTTTTCATTTTTAATCCTTTTGCCTGAGGCTCCGCACAGTGAGGACCTGAGCAACAGACGTGAGGAGATTTCGACTGTTTCGGGCAGTTTCGAGCAGTCTCGGGTTGCAAATCTATCACTAGAAATGTCTTGCTTACTCACTTGGCCATGGCCAAGGTGGGATGCCCGTGACGATTCTCCCACAGGCACCAGTTGCAGATGTCAAAAGGCGACCAGAACATACCAGAACCACATATAAATCATAGAATCATATATATATATATATAAATATTATATATATACATATACAATTAGGTGTGGATGTTTTTCTTTCATTGGAGTGACTTGAGCTTCCTTGATCAGGCAAGAGCCTACAGTCCAGTGAGCAATAGAGGCAAGACGGGAGAAGGATTTGAGTTGCCAACACGGGGATACGTGGCTAGTGTCAACACGTGAAAAACTGTTGGCCCTTGGGCTTTGGAAAGGCGGACAGTTCCAGGATTCCAACGAAAAAGGCTTTCAGGTAGCCCTGCTCCAATCTTCACAGACTTGACAGGTAGCCCTGCTCCACTATCGCCACATGGAGGTGCAAGAGGGGCCGAACTGTGGCTGATTGCTTCAACTCTGGCGTATTTTTAAGGATTCTGGCTGAATTCTATGACTCAAAACTATTTCAGAATCCTTGGGATCTTGGGACACCCTGACCACACATGACTTACTTTGTCGGAATTTTGGAATTTCGGTTGCGCAGAAGATATCGCTAAGAGTTGTCAGGTCAATTCAGGAATGTTGTGAGTAGCCGGCTCTGACCTTATAACGTCTGTCCTCTGTCTATGTGTGCAGACTCTTGAAACATTTATGATCTCTTTAGGGCAGGATCGCTGAGTGTCCCTATCTGAGGACAGTGCTGCAGGTGTCTCGGTCGCCTTCACCTACAATAGGTGCACGCCGACATGTTGGACATGGAGTAGTTTCTTTGAAGGATTAACATCAATGTGGTAAGACTTACTGAATACCATTGCTGAGCAGATTCGTGAACCAAGCTCATGTTTCAGCAAGAGCTCATATCAGTCAAAATTAAGAGAAATCAGGTCTATGGAGAGAGTTTCCATGACATTTTTTCGATGAAGTTTTCTCTTGCACAAAGTGTGGCAGTGCCGGTTTGATGCTGCCGTGGTGCATTGGTTCAAATGACCAGATAGAGACAAGACGCTTAGACACAGACGCAGACGGTGACGTGGACGGTGCTGGACGTCAATCGGTCGTCAGCATAACATCAGAACAACCAATTACAGAAAAGCAAACCAATTCACGAACCCTGCGTCAGCAGACAGTCTACTTTGCCATGATTCTTTTCTCAGCAAGGAGCCTGTCCTTGTCATGATGAACACCCATGTCATGTTTGATGTGTGCAAATGACACACACACACAAACAGACTACCAAGATCTACCAAGGGTATCCGTGTTTTTCATTGCTTGATGGGCAGAAGCATACAGAAACCACAGGCGAACGCCGTACATTTCAAGGCAAACCACAGAGGGTCTGAAGCCATGGCTGCAAGAAGGAAGCGGCCCAGTGGCCCTGGCATCACCTACATTGAGCGACTGGAGCCGACGAGTTTGGCATGGAACTTTGCTCCAAAGGCTGTCGGAAGATGTAGAATCAATGTAGCATGTACTTACTCGTCGATATGCACAGCGCGTACGACGTTATCCATACACGGTTGTTAAAGCCGGTCGCCAGATCGGCGACCGTATCAGATAGGGCTCCACTTTGCTACGGTCGCCAGCTGGTGGCTTGTACCTGCAACACTGCTCCCAATGGCGGCCAATCCCGAGTTTGTTCGAGAGGCCGTAGTCGACCCTAGACTGTTGGGGCCGGCTTCATCACACGACATGACCATGGCTACGCATGTAAGCGTGGCCCAGGTGACAGCTGATAGTATGATTGCGGAGCGAGAGCCGCCATTCGGCCTAAGTGAAGAAAGATGGAGTGAGATCCAGCGTGAGGGGATCCACGCTCCACTCCACAGGAATCTGTCGGTGAGGAGAAGCGACAAAGGTCCATTCTGGTGGCCTCACGCTGACAGCGAGTTGAGAGGTAGCGCCAGCATGCCGGAGACTGGCGAGGATGACGGCGAAGAAGGAGAGAGCAGCCAACTCCAATTCGAAGATGATGAGGTTCTGTCTGGCGTAGGCGGCCCATACTCGGTAGAGCAGATGGAGACTGAGGCTGCTGATGAAAGAGCAGACTCCAGTCTGCCTCAAGCTGGAATACCGCCGTACTCCCGGATAGGAGGCACTGGGCCTCTCCACGCTCGACCGAGCGACATTGACACCAGCGAGCGAACTAGGAGCTGCATAGGAGGATGCTTTGCCGTACTCAAGTGCGACTCTGCACGAGGGACTCCCACACTGCCCGAGAGGTACATGACAGGCACAAGAGACCCGTCGAGGATGCCTGACATCTCGGTTACTGTCCAGGTGATTTTCTATGCGGAGCTCAATGGCGGGCCCTCGGGAGAGATGATGGCTAGCCCCCAATTCATAGAGTCCGTCCACGATGGTGCGAGACCCGAGTGGACCAACAGGACCCTAGGTGGAGACGAAGTTGTCCCCCAGTCCATCGCCTTCGTGTACACAGTGAGCGACAACCACACAGTGTCCGCCGGGTTCTTCCGGCATGCAACGATCCACTCTGGCAGCTTGGGAGAGTACACACTCGAGGTCGAGCGCTGGGAGTCAGTCGACTTCAGGCTGCGAGGCAAGATAGGCGACTCGTACAGCAAGCCATCAATCCGGGTGATTACTCGAGCCAACAACGAGGCGTACTCTCGCAATGATGTCCTCCAGGTGTATGACTATGAGACTGGCAAGGTGACGTGGATGATCGCAGAGAGCATGCAGAGGTGGGCGCAGTCCAAGGACGACCTAGATGTCGGTCCGGAGAGCCTCAGATGGGTGGCAACCGCTCTGCCTGCATTGCGACTGCTCTCGGAGGTCTCCTCCGTCCCCATATACAGGCGACTTGAGTCTGCTGTGGATACACACCTAGTGAACATCTCGCTCTCGGACTTCATCAAGTCAGTGTGCCTGGAGGTCAAGGGCGAGTCGGAGCACTTGATGTCATTCAGGGAGACTCCTCAGCACGTGAGGAGTACATGGACGGCGAAGTGCGATGGGAAGCCTTGTGTTGTCCACGTGATGGGGTCAACTCATGTGATCATCGATCAGAAAGATGCAGTCTCTGTCTACGGGTGGTCAACTATGAGTCGCGTAGAACCTGAGCGAGCTGATCTTTCATTCTACGGCCTGGTCCGAGCTGAGCGTGCCGATGTGGAGGGCGATGATCGGCCCCGTTATGTGATCAGCGAAGTGATCGCTGGTGTGGTAGTTGCACAAGGCAGACGAGCAGTTGAACGACTGGCGAACTCTAGGTACTGGAACGAGAGCCCATTTGGAAATGAAGGCGCCCTCTCGAGGCGTGTGGTCAGTATTGGGGGAGAGCCTGTCTCCTCCACGCCAGCTGATGCAGCTCCTCCGGACGGTGGAGTCCTTGCAGCCTGTAACGTGCAGCCTGGCAAGCCAAGCTTCGATCATAGTGACCCACTTACGTACAGTCTCCTCATGAATCGGCACTTGGCGATCAAGCCAGTTGCTGAGGGTGTCCCGGCCCCATCTCACGCGAGGGCCCTGCTTGACACCGACGACGGGGACTATCAGCCAGCTCTCCTCAGCACTATCATCCAGGTGGCCGGCGCAGGCACTCCGAGTGCCGAGATGGGCACTACGCTCACACGGATCAGCCCAGCGCCGGAGATCAGGATGAATGTGGCGAAGTGGCTGACTCCTCGTGCCGCAAGAGATATGATGAGCTCACTGGATGATTCCATCAGTGTGGAGCAAGATGGTGATGAAGATCAGTCGCCGTATGAACTGCAGCACATACCGACAGATGGGATCGTCTTCCTCAGTCGAGCAGACCCATTCCGTGCACGCCGGATCAAGCCCCAGTCAACTGTGGATGTACTCATGATGGAGAACGGCGTCTGCTGCGCGAGCGACCATGAGACAAGTAGATTCTGCGCCCAGCTTTGGGGCTCGCTTCTAGACCATGACTCTGCAGCTTCAAAGGTACAGGGGCAAGTGATCGAATTGCCTGTTGGCCAGCCCGTCAGCACTGTGAAGGTCAGAGAAGCACTGGCACTCAGCGAGGTCAGACGTGGGGTGGGGGAGTTCGGGGACATCGGCTCAGGATTAAGGCTACGAAACGACCGGACAGTGGCGAACTCTCCAGATGTGATCGATGAGGCTATAGCTGCCTCTGAAGGTTCTTACAGACGTAGTGACGGGCGAGCAGGAAGAGGGCAGAGTGCATCGTTAGTCTCGGCCGCCATGGCTAGCTTTTCGAGCTCCAATGTGATCATGGAGGGGGCCGAAGCACTGGGGCAGTTCACACTAGTGGGAGTCGCCCAGCGGTTTGAGAGCCGCATAAGGCAGATGCTGGCAAGTGGGTCGTCAATCATCCGGGGAAGCCTGCAAGCCAGCGTACAGATTGGTGTCTCCCTCGTCATCACAGTCGATTGCGCTTGCGGGAGGTCGCGCATGATCCAGCTGTTCGAACGTGCTGTGGAGGCATCTTTCACTAGTAGAGTCCCACACCTCCACATCAATGTGGATGTATCCGGCGCTGAGATGATGGCCTCTCCAGCGTTCAACCAGGAGCCCTCGTCCTGGATCCTGGGCGTACGATCGCTCCACGCCTTGATGAAGAAGGCAATGGAGGAGCCTGGCTCAATGGTAGTGGGGTGGCGATGCGACTACGGACAGAGGTTTCTCTTCGAGCTAGTGACGGCGGCGAGTACCTTCGAGGGAGCTCCAGTGATCAAGTGCTGTGCGGCCACACTCAATGGCGCAGCTCACTTCCTCGTCCCGATTTGGATGCAAGGCCGCAACGTTCCAGTGCCTCTCACCCTCCGAGGCATCGATGCAAGCACACTCAACACGACTGGGGTCCAAGCTGGGAGTGTCTACCTCCGACTCACTGGCGATGGCTATGTAGAGTACTCCAGCGCGCAGATTAAGACTGATACCGAACCAGCCTTATCCTCTGTTGATGCCTTTAATCATGGCTTCTGCTGCACATCTATGGGGGAAGGCCAGTCCGAAGTGCGAATAACTCCAGCTGAGCGGCACACGTTCGAAGTTACGCACGGGAGGCGCACTAGCAGTGAACAAACGTACCCTGCTATGTTTAGCTCGGGCGGCACCTAGCGGCTCAGAATTCACCTTGAGCGCTCAGGGCGGGATCTGTATGATTCTGCCATGCTGCCTGCAAGTCCAACATCTGGTGTCGTTCCTCCTGCTGCGCGAAGCTTGTGGGTAGCAGCCTTCACAGCTGAACCAGCATGCTCTGCTCACCCGATCCGGCGCTACTCCCACGTCGTGGAGTATAGCGTAGGTTGGCACTTCGGTCAGGCAGATCGTGCACTTAGTCCTCTCTACGCGTGTACTTGCACTCTGGCAGGGACCCTGCCTTGGGCTCCTCGACCTTCCGACGCTCCGACTAGCCGGGCTGGCTGCCTCAGGCCGATCAAGTCTGACTGGGTGGCCCGAAGACCCACTGCTCCAGGGCTACCCTCTGGCCCAGGCGCTGGGTTGCCCTGACCTGAATCGCTAGTAGACAATCCCAGGCTATTCTGGTGCAGCTCATGGTAGGTTTCCACTGCGGGCGAAGTCCGCTGGTACCGTGTGCGCCTGGGGTAGCCAATATGAGCGAGGAAAGGCTCTGGCTGGAGGAGCCGCTCTCTACTGACGAGGAAGCACGTAGAGGAGAGAGACCTACGCTCTTCAAGCTCTGAGAGGATGCGGAGAGTCAAGGCAGTCAGATGAGGGCCAACCATCGGACCTCTGTGAGTGAGCATCCCGTCCGCAGCGGCAAGCTGAGCTAGCCCTGCTATGACCCTCAGTGGGGGAGGGCTATCCGATTGCTTAGCAAACGCGTAGGCATCGACAACTACTCCATCGTTCCATCCTCCCGGCAGCTTTATGATGTCCATGCACGAGCAGATGACTGCAGGCCGCAAGAGGGGAGCTAGGGGAGCGGAGGCCACATCCCTGTACGCTGTATCGTTGCCACTCATGAGTGGGAGACCATCAAAGTGGACTAGCAAGCCTGGGTTTGCGGCACCACCTGCAGACAGGCGACGTGTGAGGCTGTCATTGCTGTCATTGACCTGCCGATAGACATCCAGCATTCGCATCAGGACGAAGTGCCTGCAGTCGGGCCCGCCACCTACTTGGTAGACGGTTTCGACTTACCATACTTATAATTGGTTATATGTAAGTTACAACCCCTTTATAAGTTGTTATATTTAATTTATATTTTGCATAACATTTGTAAGTCTGGCACCTGAAT
>Ga0126342_10017884_pt1 | contig 12209 bp, 12 predicted proteins | sample Cyp1metagenome_FD_92528 | JGI IMG/M metagenome (GOLD analysis project Ga0126342, IMG submission 92528) | Coral microbial communities from Lord Howe Island, Old Settlement Bay, Australia - Cyphastrea 1 metagenome | ecosystem: Host-associated > Invertebrates > Cnidaria > Coral ... | reverse complement strand
TGTTGCAATGAGAAAGTTGGTTGCACTGTGCTTTTTGTCCTTTGATAGGACGACACTTTGGTCCGCCCCACAGTTCAAAAGGCCCCGCCGTCAGTTTGCCTTAGTCAGCAGTTGTTTGAGTTGTGCAATGATGTCAACAATGTATGTAATGTATGTAATGTATGTAATGTATGTAATGTATGTAATGTATGTAATGTATGTATGTAATGTATGTATGTAATGTATGTATGTAATGTAATGTAATGTAATGTAATGCAATGGAATGGAATGGAATGTAATGTAATGTAATGTAATGTATGTATGTATGTATGTAACAATTATGTGTGTATATAATATATATATATTTTTTTTTGAGCTACCACGTACATAGAAGGCTTAATCAAAAGTTTATATAGAAAGGGAATACAGATTAAAACTGGTCCGAAACCTGGAAAACGACGCCCGGCTCCCAAAAACGAAGCCTATGTTTTCATTACACTTTGCAAATTGATCTGCGGCATCAATCCATTCAGGTTCATTCCACTTGTTAAAGACAAACAAGATTATGAACAGGGGAGGCATTTTGTTTGGATGTTTGTTACACTGTATTTTTGTCAGTTTGGCTTTTGGCTTTTGGTTTTGGCTTCTTAGCATGTTTTCATTGGATGACATTGAGTTCTAAATTACATCTATACTATATAGTAAATTTAGACTAAAATCATTTTTAGCTGAATTTAAAACTCAGTTGATTTGTCATTAGATTTAGACAAATTTGAAGTTAACTGACATTTAATCTAAATTGCCATCAATTTAGATCTAAAGTGTTTGTTATTTGAAATGAATAAGTTTTGAATTGGCTTTAAATTAGTTTCAGATTAAAACAACATAAATTTGTATTTATGTGTCCCCCTCCCCAAATTCCCAGAAATCGGGCGTGTTAAACAACGAAGCAAAACCGAAACCTTTTTTCAGATTTTGCACCTTTTTCAGATGGGTCCACGTGCCTCAAAAAGAGGATTTTGCTTCAAAGCCTATATAGATATGCCGCTTTCCAGGCTGGTAATTTACAAGCTGGCTCATACTACTAGTAACACACATATGTACTATGTACGATTAAATGATATCGAAAGTATACATGCGTGAATGCACATATATGCGCTGAAACATGTAGATATTTTCTAACGGATATCGTTTCATGTTATATGTCTTTGCTTTAGCACTGCTGTTTGATCTTTCACAGCTGAGCGCCCTCCTTGTGCAGGAAGATGGACTAGAGGGAACAACTTGCTCCAGTCGCAAGACCAGTCAATTTGATGAGACAGAGAGGGAAGAGGATGACGAGGTCCTTTCTCTGGGATCCTCCTGCGTTCAGATCCTTCAGTTGTGACACATTTTGACCCTTGGAGGTGCTGGAGGTCAGACCAGAGGATTTTGAGATTAAAGAGGAAGACCTGGTTGAATTCTCAACAGATGGCATTCTGACGGACATAAACCTTGCTGGAACTACTCCCGACGAAGAATTAGGACTGCTGCCTGCAGAACTGGCATGACTATTCTTACAATTTCTTACATGCATGTCATGGCGCCCCAAGCTGCCCGAAGGAAATGCTGGCTTCCAAGCACTCAGCTTGAGTCTTGCAAACAAGGTGAGATAGAGCGAAGCAGCATGGACTACTTTAGAAAGAACACGTTTTTGCCACTTCTGCCAACTACTTTCCTTGCCTTTGGTGTGACCATTGCTCTTGCAAGGTAGGCAATCTGCGCAGGTAGGGACTGTACATGCCACATATTGCTACATGCCTCGTGAATGTCTGTACTGTGCTTTGGAGCCTGGCCCAGAAACCAGCGATCTCGCTGGAAGGTTGAGCCTTCGCAGATGTGGTCTCTCTGGCTCTGCAGGATTTCGGGAGGACTGCGACTGATGCAAGTTATAGTGAAACCTCTTTCTATCTCTTTCTGAATCTTAAGTGTATTCTTGTGCCTTTAGCACCTGTTCAGACAGCTCAGCCATGCCCAGCATGGCTGGATTGGCGGCCTTGCAGGTCGGCCGTTTGCTGACGCGGTGTTGCTCTCTGGAGGTGCATCTGTTTTTCTGAGCGCGGCGATTGTTTTCCTTTACATTCGGTTCACTTACTATACTTACTTGCACCTGGTGTTGTCAATTCTGTAGATTCCCGGAAGCTACTGAACTTCATTATTTCAGATGCTCTGTTGGATTTTTGGCACTAAGTTCTTCAACGACACATCAGCAATACACAAAGAAATCAATATCTTACATGCACAGCTTCTCCTCTGCTGCAGGTTTTGGACGTAAGCAGCCTTTACCTTGGAGAAACTCCGGTGACACACAGTTCTTTGAGAAAACTCCGGTAGCGTGGAGCCGGGACATGCGAAAGCATGAAGTACACGGAGCTTTGATTTCAGCATGGAGTTGAATAGTCAGTCCTCACAATAGATTGTACATGATTCTACTTTATATTAAATTACAATGAGGATCAATGAAGATATAGATATTATAGTAGGATATAGTAGGCCTGGTTTCATCCTGGTTTTCTCACGCCGTGCTACTTTGCTCTGAGATAATGATGCGGGAGAGGGCCTACGTGGTGAGTTTTGCGAAGCCTTGGATGATGCGAGGCTCGAAGCCCAAGAGTGGTCGATGTGTTGTGAGTTGTATTCTGCCAAGACACATGCGAAAATTCTGCGAAAATGTACCAATCCTGCTTTTGACCTAAAGACACACCGTTGCTGGAGGTCGTTGAGGGTTTTGGAGATGCGAGGCTGCGGTCTTCGAGATCGAGGGCTGGCTGCTCAGAAGCTGTTTTCGGATCTGAACTTTCTTTGTTACTCCAGTTACTTCCACTAAATTCTGATTGTGCAGCGAGGCTTGACCCTCTTTGCGCTGTGTGACCTTGACATGTTTGACAGACTTGGTCAAGCCAATTCATGATGCAGTGGTAGATGGGTAGATGGGCGGACGAAGTTTGAGCTGAACAGCGTTTAAGGATTCGGTTGAACATTTGAAAGGACAACCAGTGCATTCCAACTGTTGCTCTTCTTGGACCAGACACAATCGGAATCAGTGGAGGGCGGATTTTCCCAACAGTTGCCCCCATCATGCGCCGTTTCAGAAGAGCCAGCCTCATATGATTCATATGATTGTGATTGATTGTGTGTTTCCGAAACATACAGCGATTTGCAGCATCGTTGCAGATTGGAGCGTGTTGATGAGGCGATGAGGCTTTGAGGCAGAGATTTCGCTGCTGCTGTAGCCGTGGTCGTTTTCACATGTTTTCACTCTGCAGGCCTGTGGTGGCAGTCCAGAAGCTCAGCTTGAGCACGACCTTTGGCTGAAAATAGGGCGCATTTTGCTCAAAAATGCCACCAGCTTCATCTTGATATACTTACAAGACTGAACAACATTGAGAATTGTTTGCAACTGTGGATGCATCTTAGATTCATTGTTATTCCATGTTATTCCTGCAATTCCTCCAACTAGCAAGTTCCAAGAGCATCCACTTGCCACAGGAATCACATCACACCCGAGGGTGCCAGGAGCGGCAGAAGAACTTGTTGGCGCAGCAAGAACGCTTGTTGCTCCAAGAACTTTTCTCAGTGAACAAGCGTTGGGAGCAGTGAACAATAGGAAGCAGATAATGACCTACAGGCGCCTTGGGAGCATGCTGTCAACCAACTTGAAGCTGGAGGCAGAGCTTAAACTTGCAGAAATCAATGGAGTCAATGGAGAAAACACAAACTGAATGAAAGTTTCATGTGTTCCGGGCTCGGCGTTGAGGACTTGGACATCTCTGACAACGACCTGCAGGAGGCATTTGCCGAGGCCAGCTTCACAACACCTGACAGATCTGACAGATCTGACAGGCTGGAGGTGAATCCATCGCAGAGGGTCTCGTTGGCAACAAGGCAGAGTCAGCAGAGTGCGCAATGCCACCGGGACAAGATTGGAATACTCATGTCCAGAACATGCTCCTTCGCATCCTGTCATCTCCTTCTGTCATCTTTTATCCTCTTTTATCTGCCTTCATACTTTTATCATCTTTTATCCACCATCCTCGTTTAATCCCCCTTCCAGGGTAGACTGCAGAAGCTGAACATCTCGCACAATCGTTTGCGGGTTTGGGCAGCCAGTAACAGCAAGGGTACTGAAAAATGCATGGTCCCTCTCTGCTATGCGGTGCGCGGATCCAAGGTGGGTGGTGCTCGAGCGGTGCTGGACAGGTTCCTGGAGATCCTTGGCATTGATAAGTTGCAAAGTTTCCAAAGCTTGTACTTCTTTAATTACTTGCTGAGTTCTAGCACGTTGTAGCCCTCCTGAACTTGTTCTCTTGCAAATTCGAAGTCGCTTGGAAATCCATTTCGTTTGGCAAGGACAGATTCAATGATACAGATGCACATCAAGAGGCACTCACATAATCCTTTTGACCAGAGTCTTTCTAACCTGTTTACGCTGTCACTGCAACCGTCGCCCCTGGTGAAGGCTTCCTGGAACCAAGCACGGATTTGTGCTGGACGGCATGACAGCGCGAAACTCTAGAGCAGCATGACCAACTCGATTTTACATGATTCTACTATTTTAGGAAAAATTTAAGTTAACTTCAGTTGTTGATGTCACCAAATAGCATCAGTCACGCGATATAGCCCCCATGTCATGAATTTCTTGCGTGAACGGCTACTAGATCTCCAGCAAAGCTGAAGTCTTGCAAGTCAGAAAAGTGTCTTCTGTTGCATGAGCAGAGGTGACGGGCTTGGAATTCATGGTGCCCTCCTCGGTCTTTGACTCTCCTTAGCTTCAAATTGATCTAGATGTGATGTCGATTTCTAATTGCTGTAAGATGTAGCGACAATGAAGCGACAGTCGCATATTTGGATTTCAGGGCTGGGTGGAAAAGCACAATGAGAAACATCCCAGCGAAGCCGTCTTTGCTGGTGACAGGAGCCTTTTCTTGAGTCCACCTTTCACATGGCAAGATTCTGGATATTTTGAGACTTTTTTGCTTTCCAGGATTGTCGATGTCAATGGCAAGACGGAAGATGGCGACATGATCTACGAATTGACTGTCGGAGAGGCCGGAAAAGGATGCTTTAAAAAGCAGCAATCTTGCCCGAACTCAGAATCTACATGAATCTACTGTATGAAAACTGCGACCCAACATTGGCGACGTGGTGCATACTTTGCATGTATTCACATATTGTTGTCCATTAGCAACACTTCTTACGCTGATCAAAAGAAAACATCAAGGGTACACACCTATGCTTGCTATGCTCGCCCTGTGTACATTGTTTATATGGCCATGTTTAAGTCAGGATCTTGACATCAAGCTCGCTCGTGATGGCGTATGAACAGACCTTAGCCATCCTTTGCCATCCTTAGCCACAAGCCACCATCATTTCAACACGTTCAGAAACTAAGTTGATTCTTCGGGTCTTGCGATGTCACGTTGCGGGGATCTTCTCAGGTCCAATTAGTGATCTATATAGATATATATATATATCTAGAATATCTAGATCAACATTATCTAGATCAACATCTGGAAGTACTATATTTGTACGCCACCGCACCTAGGCATGAAGAACTTGGATATTTGCTACAATCTCCTTGGAACAAAAGGCTCAGAGGACAGGTATGGACAGCTTGTTATCAATTCGCAAGAATTCGGAAAAAACAACTTCTGCTCTTGATGCTTCGATTCGCTTCTCCGGACGTTTCCCTATCCTGCAACTTCCGAGTCTATCGTCTGGTGCAGCGTGAGGAGCTCATGAAGTTAATTGGCAGTCGCCGGAAGGAGCGCTTGAATTGACATGGTTTGAGAATATTTGAGATATTTTATGTCTCTAATTTATTTATCTAATTTATTAGCTATTCCAGTTTGGTAGGGCTTGGCTCTCACTTTCTTTATCTTCATTTTTTCTTCGACTGCTGTCACAGTCTCAAGAGAGCCTATTTGCTGGAGTGGACCTTAAAAGCCGTCAGGGGTCAATGCTGGGAAATCAAGCACGTCTACCTGGCGGCAGGCCTGACTGTCATTTTGAGCACGGCACTGCACACTTTTCACTTTCAAACCTGCTTAATAAAACTTAGTTTTTCCAGCTGGAGTTTGATTGTATTTCCACCTCCAAGCTGAAGGATAGTGCTGCTGAATGCATATTGACGCAAAAGGCCACGGACTTGCAAAGCAAGTCTTTCTGGCCGTAGGATCTTTAGGCTTTAGGGCGTAGGAAAGATAGGACATGGAAATCTAGCAGTTTCGCTTGATTTTCCAACGCTTCAAAGAGAGCGGAAAACATGCATCCTTGGGGCGTGAGCAGGTTCAGGAGGAACAGACGGACATCCAATGGAATTCTGTATCATTCTGTATCAACATTTATTATCGGAATTGGCTCCTTTGTGCGCCTGGGTCTTTGGCTCGAACGGTAAACCTTGGAGGTGGCCGGAGTTGGGCGCCACCAGTGCCATTTAGGTCGTGGTCTGACAATCCACAGCCATTGCCGCGCAAGATTTATCCAGCTTGCCTCTGAGGTTGAGATCATGGTATCTCGAATGCTTTCGGCCAACCCTACTGTTTTGGCAGCCCTGTTCCATGAGATATTTGCAGATCTATTAAAACATGATTTCGTGCAATGAGGCCCCGTTTCAAAATCATGTAACATCATGTTCCTTTCACATCCTTTATGTATAATATACGTATATATATGTATATATATATATGTATATGTATAATATATATATATGTATACACATATTCCAGTATACTCTTTTCCACTGCGTAGATCAGGGGAGAACTCTTGGCCAGGTGGCCTGCGCGGCTATGGCCGCCCTGTTCGCTGCGAGGGCATTTTCGGCCTTTGCAGTGGGACAAGTACCTAAGGCCCTGCGTCGGCTTGAGATGTTCGGTATTGTTCGGTCAAGTGGCGCAATGGTGACATGTTTCTGTTTGTTCGTCAGACACTCTCGCCACCCCGCATTGCAGAGCAAGTCAAAGGCTTAATCTGATTTCAGGATGACTTTAGATAATATGGAAACACATGAACAAATATGAACAAAATGTCTCCCTCAGCTCATGGGAAAAAACTAAGGTTGGAGCTGGCAGTGCCGCTGCAGGCCATGGAGCTTGGGGGATCCCCAGTTACAAACTCTGGCACTGCAGCGCAGCTGTTAAACAGTGCAAGTTCTTAACTATTCTGGTCCCATTTGGTTGTTTCTCCATGTTTCTCCACTCAAGCAGACTGGATCCGTGGTTCAGTCAGCACATTTCAAGGCCACGGTCTGGATTGAGCTAAGATACATCATGATACATCATCTGTGGGTTTGCAAAAGGCAATGGCTCCAGTGGCTCCATTTGTGGCGCAGTCCGCATCTCAGATTGAGGTCGTCACTGCTCAGACCATTTGCACATTTGGAACCCTACCTTTCCAGTGATGACAAATTGATACAAATAGTGACGTCCAAATTGTCAATGGGCTGCAAGAGTTTTAATGTTTTAGCCCATTCACCAATTTGTTGGATGGATTAGCAGTTGTCTCCACGCACCACACACAAAATTTGCTGGGACGTCTGAGAATCTGACTGAAAACGGGACATGCATGTCATGACATTGTTCTCCAGGGACGATATTTCTATACTATATATGATAATGATTAAAACAAATAGGCAATATGGCAATATATATGTATATATGTTTTACATTAAGCTGGTAGCTTAATTCAAGAAAGTTCAAAGATGTTGACCGTATCATCTGAAGATCCGCGAGCTGGAAAAGGCTCCAAGCTACACTTTCATCTTTGTGGCTGGATTTGCCAAGTCCAGAAGAGTTTTGGGAAAATCAAGGGCTTGAAAAGCTGAAGATAACTGAAGTTCATTACGTTTCAACCACAATGCATGATCCACGCAGATTGCATCAAATTGATTCAAATTGCACAAACTCATGAAGCCGATAGTCCCTGTACTTAGTGATACCCAGTGATACCCAGGGGCCTTGAATGGTCTGATTTTTCAGGTGGTTGGCTTGCTGGCCGCCGGTGGTCTTGCGGCCCGCAGCATGCGACGCAGCCGAGGAGTGCAGTGCAACGCCCTCAGGTCCTGGCTTTGAGCAAACCGTTTTGGCTAGAGCGCAACTATCAAAGCGAATCTCTGAATGGAATACATATCATATCAGTTCATATTAATTCATATACTCAGACGACAAATCACAAATGCAGATTGGGAAGCTGTGTTGCTTGTGCCCGCGGGTTTCTCTCGCTTGTGCCTGGGCAGCTCCTGTGGACTCAAACAGAAGGAAGTTGCACTAGTGTCTATCTCTGGCCCCCCAAGCCCCCCAAGTCCCCTAAAGTTGACCCTAAATGGTTGACAAGTTGACACATTGTATAGTATGATACAGTATGATGTTCCTGATGTGGTCATGTCAATCTGGGCGCAAGTGAGCCGCTTCTTTGGGTGCAAGTGAGCCTTCTCCCGAACATTATATTCGCACATTGTGTATATTACACATATACTATTACATCATGTATTGTAAATTTATGTCTAAATTATACGTATGTCATGTATTACACAGTACGTTTGTCTATTGTATTATTTATAATTATATCATACATTACTTCACATGACCATGTGTCAAAAACAGGTTTAATAAGTTTTGAACCAGTGGTTGATAATTCATGTGGATCTAGTGGTATTCCCTCTTCATTATGAGGCGGCACGCACCTAAATTTAGCAATTCTGCAAGGTAGCGTTAGCAAACTCGCAAGGTTTGCACTAGTTTTTTTTGTTCGCATCCATATGTTCAAGAAGGTTTCGGCTCTGGCCCCCCTCGCCCGGTCTTGTTGGGGTCGCGCCGCAATAACCTTAGTGGGTCTTCACCTTCTTCGCCTGAACCGCGGGTTGCTGATTGGTGGCAGCCTGACGTTTTGCAGTGTTGATTCTAAGCAAGCCACTACGTCCACTGCTTTCCCAGTCGCTCTACCTCCAGTGAACTTCACCTTGGACCCCCTGGACTTTGTGAGTTTTCCTCTCGAACTGTTTTTTCGCCTGCATTTTCTGGGCTCCTACGTGCACTGTGAACTGGTTCGCCCTGCATCGCGCGTGTTTTTAATTTGGCCTTTCGTTGCTGTTAACTGGTACGCCCTGCAGCATCCACCATTTTACCACAGGAACTTTGTCTATAAGTTCGGGCCTGCAACGAGCTTGGAACTGATTTGCTACCCATTGAATTCCTGGACATCTTCACCGTACAATTTTGATGTGTATTTTGGCCTTGTTTTTCCTCATTGCTTTGATACACTTTCACAACAACTATACCATTGACCATTGCGCTTCGCCTCAGGCTGCGAGTCCAGCGTGCGACGGCAAGGCTGCTTTGGTATCAACACAGAACTGGTGCTCGCTCATTGTCAAAGCACCAGCTGAAGAAGATCATTCGAACGCTTGCGACCCGTCATTCAAGGGATTCGCAGCTCCTTCGTGCGATTACCATGGCTCAGGAATCGTATGCTTGGAACTGTCCTTGTGGTCGTCTTTGCGGAAAACGACATGTACATTGCTCCGGCTGCAAAGGGCATTGGTCACTGGGAGTTCCCCACTCGAATCGACCCAAGAGCCCACGGCACTACAACCAGCTGGAAGCTTGGAACTGGCGCCAGGATGCAGACTGGCAAGGAGGCGGTCGTGCAGCCAAGAAGCAGAATCAACAACGGCCCAAGTCAAGGAGTACAAGTCTGAGGAGCAAATGGAAGGGCAAAGGCAAACGGCCAGAGGTGGCACCATCTCCCTTCCTGCAAACTACATCGACCCCTTGGCCCCCGCCAGAGACAAACTTTGCATTTCCGACACCGCCTCCACAAGCTGCACCTTCAACAGCTGCTGGTCCTGCACCGGCTATTGTCGAGAACACGGAGCTTCTCCTTGCGGTCACGAAGCACTATCCGGACATCAACAAGGCCCCTGTAAACATCCAAGCTTCGGTGGAACGCGCCGAGAAAGCCAATGCCAAACTGCTTGGAAAGTATCTCCACAAAGCCTCCAGTGCAGTCGACAAGGCAGCCAAGGAGCTTCGCAATCTGAGAGATGCCAAGGCGACTCACAGAGAGAAATGGCTCCAGCGCTTGCGAGATGCTGCAGTCCGTTGGTAAGAACAGCTCAAGCAGCACACAGATCAACAAAGTAAAGCAACTATGCCTCCCTGGCCAAGAAAGTCAAGCTGGAACTCGAAGCAGCAAGACACACCTTGTCTACCCTCAACCAGAAAGCAGCAGATGTGTATGGAGATCTTGCAGAAGCTACGGAAGCTTTGCCAGATCAGGAGGACTCGCACAACGATGCAGAAGCACAAGAGCTTGCGCAGCAGGTGCACACGAGCACTAACTCTTCGTCATGGAGATTATGTTGGCATTGCAGTGCCGCCATTTGAGCAACCTCTGCTCCCAGCATACTTTGCTGTCAAGGCATGTCAGGCAGGTCTGTCGAGATCACAAACCATTCGACACGTTCAAGTGTATGGAGCTGATGAAGATCGCCTACATCCTGCAGTGGAAGCCGCTCAAGAAGCTGCACCTCATGATATTGATCATCCTGAGGACTGTGCAGATGAGGCTACCTTGTTTCAAATTGCACCACGCTGTGCAGTCAAACTAGATGGACCACCCAGTGACCCCATCACGTTCGAACGCTCTGCGCCTGGTGCTTATCAAGGAGGAGGACCTTATGATGATGAACCACTACCTGCATGGACTTCTGCCTTCCATGCTGCGTTCATCGATTCGGCTGCTGTTGAATGTGAAGAAGAAGGTCCCATTGGGTATGTTGAAAGCTGCAACATGGTTCTTGCAAGGCACAAGACCCTATTCCACAGAGGAGTACAGAACCTTAAAGCTGACCAATTTCAACAACACTGGAAAGATCAATTGATTGATTTATGGCGAGACCACATTCGATGGACTCTGCCGCTGCTCTTCCATTGGGTGCAACCAACCCCAAGAGCATTGATCACGCGTGACCGAATTGGCCACCTCATACTCCAACAGGAGCCACTGCTATTTTTGGTGCCCACTGTAGTCACTATTGACTTCCAAGGCACTCATAGGGCAGCTTTTGGTTTTGCAGCAGCACTCCTTGAGAATCTTGTCAGACCACATCAAGTGCGAGATTTACTGCGGCTTTCTTGATCGACGCTGCGATCTTCGATTTCAACAATGACTATGGCAGCAGGATGAGGCAGTCCATGTGCCACCTGGGGCAGGGCTTGTATTCACAACTCACCCACCCCTGATTACCAACCACATCACTGATTCGATGATTGCCACTGTTGCAGTGCAGCCTGGCGAGCCCCTCATTCCAGCCCATCCGCCTCTTAATGAACAGCCACAGATCGTCCATGATCTACATGAGAGATGGCTGCAGTTTGGGCGGGATGGACCTGCAGGACTTGAACGAGTTCTGAGAATTCAAACTTGGTACCTTGAGGGCGGATATGTCAGGCACAATGACGAACAGCGCTCTGTTGTCCTTGGCGATACTGGGAATGGGAACGTGCAATTCTGGCACGCTGGCGTGATATGATCAATCCAGCATTTGATGTGGATTATGCTTTAGTTGCCCCAACACTAAACACTGCTGCCACGCCCACTGAAGTTCATATCATCAGTCATCAGCTTACACGACTCTTTGAGTGGGGCACCACGTATGACAATGGAGTTCTTCAAGGGAGACCCTACACAGCAGCGCTGTATCTTCCTGCGGCTGTTTCCAAAGAGGAAATCATTAGAGACGCTGGCAAAGTCTTCTTCTGCCCCCCACATTTGCCAACTGCTGTGTGCACGTGTTGGCATGGAGGTGTTGAGTGGCTCAGTGGCCAGCGATTCCCTAATCGAAATGGGCCTTCATGTGTCTTGAATGTCCACAGACAGCTGCGTGAAGACTTTTGGGATGCTGCTGAAACCTTAGTAACTAATCTGGAAGCTTCTGGGTCTGTTAACTTTCGTAATTCATGGGGGGTGCTTGTATTTAAGGTCGGGGGGTTGTGCATAAGGCTAGGTAGTGTTGACGGTCATTGAAATTGGTATGGGGGCTACACCGACCTTGAAGAACGAAGTTGAACACGAGATAAAGATCACAATTAACCCCACTGGGCAATGCTTGCCAGCTTTCCCATGTAGAACTTATGGTCTGATCGTTGTATTGATTTATATTTGGTACATGTTCCCATGTTCAGTAAGACGCT
>Ga0126342_10017883_pt1 | contig 12209 bp, 18 predicted proteins | sample Cyp1metagenome_FD_92528 | JGI IMG/M metagenome (GOLD analysis project Ga0126342, IMG submission 92528) | Coral microbial communities from Lord Howe Island, Old Settlement Bay, Australia - Cyphastrea 1 metagenome | ecosystem: Host-associated > Invertebrates > Cnidaria > Coral ... | reverse complement strand
TCAAGCACCTTTCGGTCCATCAGTGGATTCGCTCTGCCATCCCTGATTCACAACAGCCAATCTCTCCTATAGGTTTCCTATTTTTGAAACTTCCGCCACCGCCTTGTGCGGTACTACTGGTACCAAATCAAAAAACGGATCAGGTAGACACCATTAATATTTAAATCATCAAATGTCTGAAAAAATGTTTCATGTGAATCGGAAGGAATCAAGCCGCAAAGGTTTCTGTTTCTCTCTTCTCGGCTCTGGCTGCTACAGATTTGCTAGGGACTGGCCAACTTATCACCCACATTCCGTTGGAAACCTTAGCAAGTCTTAGCCACTACGACAACCTTAGCAACGACAACTAGCAACAATAACAACAACCATCCCACCACCAGCGACAGCACCACCACGACCACCACCACCAGCAGCGGCAGCAGCAGCAGCACCACCACCACTACCACCACGACAACAACCACACCAAACCCACAGGGCTGGGAAGTTAATTGGGGCTGGGCTCGGCTGGGCTCGGCTGGGGTGCTGGGGAATGGGGCTTTGTGTAGCAGGCGCGATACTTCCGCAGCCGTTCGCAACCGTTCGCAGACCGTCCGCGCAAGGCCCGTATAGCAGTGCCTATAGCGCATTCTGCAAAACGGATCACTTCTGGAGGTTTCAATCGTTGCGTGCCCTCGTTTCGCGTGGCAAGCGTGGCACGTTGTGACATCCCAACATCATTCATAACGTGTCAAAAGTCGTCTTGTGTGTGGCAGGCGCAATACTTGTGCGACAGTTTGACATGATGAGTTGCATTTTTCGTGACAGGCACAACACTTTGGCGACCTCCATCGTCATTTCGCGTGGCAGGCGCAGCACTTTAGACGTGTCATGTTGGCCTGTGTTGGATGGTGCCTCTGCCTTGTATAGTGTGTCCGCCTTCCCAAGACTTGTCTGCTGGTGGCCGGTGCCGTTGGCGGGCGCCGGATGCCGGTGCTGGTGGCCGGTGCCGGATGCCGGGTGCCGGGTGCCGGAAGACAAAAAATGTATATCATGTCAAAGGCACGAGAGTCACGAGAGGAATGAAGCAACATGATGGCGAAAAGCGAGAAAGTAAACCCGTGCTCCGTAGGCACGTATCAAAGCGGTGCAGTGTGCAGAAAACACGCCTGGCAACATGCAAAGAGTAGCGAAGTACTTGAACCAATGAGTAGAGTACAAGGGAAGCAGACATCCATGGCTGACCAACTGGAACTTAAGAAGATAGCAAATGTGAGGGGCGAAAGTGGAAAAAGTATTCTAGGTAAAGTGAATGCGGTACTGGAAACTAAGAGATACTAAGAGACTGGGAAGCTCTCATGAATTGCCACTAAATTGGGGTTTCAAAGGATTACCCGAGCTAAAAGAAAGGCTGACGCTCAGCGCAAAATGCCTCTACGTGCATCTTTGTTTCTGCCTACCACTGCATGTCCTTCACTAAACATATTAAACGACCCGGGGTGCTCAGCAACGAAACTGATAGGGAAAAGCATGTTTGGCACCAATCGCGGGTACTTGGCGCGTTCAGGGGCGCGGGTTTCAGACCACGTTGTGAGGACAACAAATTCGGACACCCACGTCCAAGGCTCCCGGCACAAATGCAATTGCCCAGTTTCGTCAAAGATTCTTCTTTCAAAGTGGGAAGTGCCAGCAAAATCTTGGCCGGGCGCAACATCGGGCAACAAGATCTTGGTCGGGCGCAACATCGGGCAGCAAGCAAACATTGCTCAATCAGTCAAACCACCCAAGGAAAAGAATCCTGTCTATGTGGAAGGAAACGGTTTGAAACTCCTTGGCCCTTACGCCCTATTGTTGCTCAGCAGTCGGGCACACGACGGCTCCTCAAAATGCCACAAGGCAGGATTTTTGCTGATCTTCCCATGGAAAACTAGACGACAGTGTGGCCCGAAGAAAAGCAGGAGGGATTAGATGCAAAGAGGATGGAGGAGAAGATATGAAGATGAATGATAATTGATGATGAATAATGAATGATGAATGAGGTTGTGGATGCATAATGAAATGCACGATTATTAAGTTATTAAACCGTATGTAAATAAATAAAATAAATAATATATATATATATATATATCATATATCACTCTCTCTCTCTGTGTCCACATGGCCTCTATTCAGATGACTGCAATGACGCGAGGGAATTACACAAAAGCTTTTGCACAGGGAAGGCTTTTCGCAGAAGAGCTTTTACATAGAGAAGTTTTTACACAGAGACATCTTCACACAGAGGAGCTTGCACACACAAACGCCTTTACACACAGAAGCTTTTACACAGAGAAGTCTTTCCACAAAGAAACTTTTACACACAGAAGCTTTTACACAGAGAAGCTTTTGCACAGGGAAGCCTTTACACAGAGGAGCTTTTACACACAGAGGCGTTTACACACAGAAGCTTTTACCCACAGAAGCTTTTACACAAAGAAGCTTTTACACAGAGGAGCTTTCCACGTAGAAGCTTTTACACGGGAAGTCTTTACACAGAGAATCTTTTATACACAGACATCCTCACACAGAGGAGCTTGTACACAGAGGAGCTTTCTTCCACACAGAAGTTTTACACACAGACGCCTTTACACACAGACGCTTTTACACAGAGGAGCTTTTACACAAAGAAGCTTTTTCTCCAGAGAAATCTGTACACAGAGGAGCTTTTACACACAGAGGCGTTTACATATAGAAGCTTTTACCCACAGAAGCTTTTACGCACAGAAGCTTTTACACAGAAGCTATTACACACAGAAGCTTTTACACAGAGAAGTTTTTTTACACAGAGAAGCTTTTACACAGAGAAGTCTTTAAACCTAGGAGCTTTTACACGCAGAAGCTTTTACACACAGACGTGTTTATACACAGAAGGGGTTACACACAAAAGCTTTTACATTTTACACAGAGAATCCTTGCCGCAGAGGACCTTTGTGACGTTGCAAGATTGCAATTTACCTCAGTTTTTGTTGATCGGCCTTCACTTCGTGCGAAAGGATTACACCTGAGATTAAAAAATTGCAATTTTCCACAGTTTTTGACGTTCGGCCTTCATTTCGCGCAAGAGGGTTGCATCTGAAGAAGATTCATAATTGCAAGTTACATGAGTTTTTGATGTTTGGCTTTCATTTCGTGTGAAAGGGTTGCGTCTGATCTTCCAAAATTACATTTTTTCACCAGTTTTTCGACATTTGCGTTCGGCGTTGTAAACTTGCAGTTTTGCACAAGTTTTTGACACTCGGCCTTAATTTCGTTCGAAAAGGCGATGCCGTCCGCAAAAAAAACCGTATCACCGTAGTTCGCGCGTCCGAAACGCACGAGCTCCGCAGAGGGTCGCGTTTCGCAAACCGGTTTTTGATTGCCCCTGTCGCTTGAAGCGAAAATTCAGAAGAAGTTGAGAAGTAGGAGTTTTGTAGGGGTTTCAGATACCAGTAGATCACCTAGAAGTTAACTCCTGGGTAACAACTTCTGTATTACAACAACTCCTGTAGAAGAACTCCTGTGTAAGAACTCCTGTCGCAGAACTCCTGTGTAAGACCTCCTGTGTAACAACTGCTGTGTAAGAACTCCTGTATAAGAACTCCCGTAGAGGAACTCCTGTGTAAAAAGTCCTGTGAATAAAACTCCCGTGTAAAAACTCCTGTGTAAAAGTGTGTAAAAAAAGTGCGTAGATGATGTGTGTGATGTGGATGAAGTTCATTGACGTTGATGTAGATGATGAATGTGATGTACAGGAAGTTGATGATGTAGATGATGAATGTGATGTACAGGAGGTTGATGATGTAGATGATGAATATGACGTCGATGATGTTGAGTGAAGTTGATGTAGATGATGTTGGTGGTGTAAAGGATGTAGGAGATGTTGTGTGGATGAAGTGAAAAGTTGAATTTGGCAGCAGTTCTTTGGGAAAAACCCTTCGCAAGAGCTTTCGGGAACAACATGATCCCAGGTCCAGCTGCACGTCGGCCCCGGCTGCTACAGTATACTACAACTACAGCGGTGTGTCTCCATGCCTCAATGTGCACTTCTTCTGTATCCTCTTGCGAGCCTGTCGCGGCATTTTCGCACAACTTGCCATTATACGGGGAAGTGTGATGCAAAAGAGAGCAAACAAATGGAAGTGCGACGCAGCTCAACAAAAACGTCCCCAAATATTCGATCGCCGCACTGATGGTCACCGCAATGCTTGGGGTCTATTTCAGTTTGCGCGAACAAAACGAAGAATGTTTTCTATCTCAACTTGTTTCCCCGGCCTTTGGGAGCTTTGTCGATAGCTTTCAGATTCATGTCCAGCAGCCGCAGCAAAAGGGCTGAGAGGGGCACGAGCTTCTGAGTCTTCTCTGCCAACTCATTCAATGCACGTAGCCCATGCAGGCAAAAAGGCGCAAAGTTCAGCGAGCTCTGACTCTTCACAGCTCCCAAAATGACCATATACAGTGGATATGCCAAGTCTTTCAGAGCCTTCACCTCACTCACCAACCGTGTCCACAAAAACATTGCGCGAACATATGGCCAGCTCACCAGGGCCTCTGCGATTTTTGACTTGGCCCTTGCCTTTCCCTTTGCCACCTTTGCGACCTTGTTAACCTTGCTTGCCTTGTTTCCTTTGGTTGCTGCCTTGGATTTTGCTTTCGCTTTTCCTGTTGCTCCTTTGGCTGCCGCAGCCGGCTTCAGAGAGGCGTTCCTCAAGACCAGCGCTAGCTGCCGAATACAAACGTAGCCAGCACGATATGCGGCAGCATCATCCAGTCGGAAAAGCTCCAAAATGCAATTTTCCTGGCTCGTTGGCTCATGATTTTCGCCCGACCTGGACTCATGCCTGCTCCACAAAGACATCAAGTTCTCAAGTCACAGCTATGAATGGATCTGGGAAACAACGGTCTCGGTCCTTCTATTGTTCTGTCAATTTTTCAGCATGGATGACAGATTTCAGCATGAAGTATGCTGCGGGTACAGAAAAGTGTTTCCCTGTTTTACAAACGTGGCAGACAATGTCTGTCATAGACCTGTGAAACTTAGCCGTTATATGCAGCGAACTTGACCACCATACAGTACATGTTTGTGTTGTGTGAATACTGTTTCGCCCTTCCCTTCCCTTCGCTCCATAAAGCGGACGCTGTTGAGTGAGCGCCAAGTGTAGGAAGAGGTAGCTCCCGTAAATGCCCGCAGCACTGCGCGCAAAAGGTCCTTTGCAGTAGAACGCAGCCAACAACAAGACCACGTCACTGCAGAAAGTATAAGGCATCACAGTGACAAACAATGAATATCTCAGGAAAGATCACAGAAGGATAACTTATGAACCATGTTCTGTTTGCTCAATACTGAGAGGAGACATGAATCTCAAGGCCCCTCAGAATTCGGACAAAGCCAGAAACTTACGCAACATGGCAAACCGCAGCTGGCCGCGGCTGACCTGCCTCCAGAGAGAGACCGTCCTTCAAGAGTGTCATGGCTGCCGCATTGCGAAGGAAGAGGAAACTCAGCAAACGAGGAGAAGTCGAAGAAGCTGATGCCTTGTCTACTTGCCCATGAGCATCACGCACCACACGACAATTTCAATAGATTCAGGCCCCGAGGCAGAAAGATGGCACGAAATGGTACAAAGTAGCCAACCATGTCCGTGAAGCCGTAAATTACAAGCTTCAAAACTCCGACGCCAATGCCAAAAAATGAAAATGCACATCATTGAACATGGAAAGGAGCACCAACACTATGATTACCTTCATGTTGGGGCAAAACCTGTGCAGTATTTGTTGTTATTTCAATGTTGTACACGCACACACACACATGTACACTTTTTGTGGCACGGTTGCGTTTGCTGCCTTGGGCTGCGTCCAAATCTGCAGGCAGGTCTTCAAATACTTTCTCTGCAAATTTTTGAAAGGCCACAGCCATGCCAGCGCGCGGGCACTGCTGCACGTCCTTCCGGAAAAGCCATCCGTACAATTCCGTCAAGTCTGATACTTAGACACTTATCATCTGCTCAGAACTGGCTTGTCTTGCACTCAAACACACACACACACTGTGCGTTCCTGGACTCTTGCCGTCTTGTGGCAGGCTTTGCATGTCCATGTGTAAACATACATACATACATACATAACATTACATTACAAAATAGTAAATTACATTACATTAAACTAAATTCCATACACAACATACATAACATACAAAACGCACATAACACACATACATGCATACATGCATACATGCATACATATACATATACATATACGTATACGTATACATTTGCATACATACAAACATGCGATACATGAGATACATGGCATGCATCACATACTTTACATACACTACACACATTACATAACATTACATAACATTACATACAATACATACAATACATACATTACATACATTACATACAAAACGTACAGTACATACATTACATACGCAACATGCATTACATACATTACATACAAACCACACGTGGCATACATTTACATACAACACAAAACATGACATAACATAACATACATGCATTGCATTGCATTGCGTTAAATTACATTGCATTACATTACATTATATACATTACATTCATACATTAATACATTAATACATACATACTTGCATACTTGCATGCATGCATGCATACATACATACGTACATACGTACATGCGTACATGCATGCATGCGTACATGCGTGCATGCATACATGCATACATGCATACATGCATACATGCATACATGCAAACATGCAAACATGCATACATGCATACATGCATACATGCATACATACATGCATGCATGCATGCATACATACATACATACAGAGAAAGAGTCAGAAGATCCAGGTGCGCGAAAAGGTAGCAAAGTCGCGAAACGCTGTGTTTATCCAATGACTTGAGTCTCCGGAGGGTCGAAAAGTAGGCTCGCTAAAGCGGCGGGTGCGGAGCCAGCTGGCTAGATGAGAGATGAAAAATTGCACGCCGTTGTGGCGCGAAGCACATGTCCAAGTCAAAATGTGCAAAGCACACCATGCTCGGACCACTTTTGGAAATTGAGATGTCGAAAAAGTGCGCGCCGTTGTGGCGCGAAGCGCATTTGCAAGTGAAAAAGCTAAAATCACCTCACGTTCGGAGCACTTTTGGAAGTTGAGATGTCGAAAAAGTGCACGTCTCGCACGAAAGCTTCCTTTTTATATCTTCCACTGTCAGATTTTGAGGGAAAGGACTTGCACGAAAGCTTCGTTTTCACATCTTCCACTTTCACTTTTTGAGGGATGTCTCGCACGATAGCTTCGTTTTCACATCTTCAACTTTCACTTTTCGAGGGATGTCTCGCACCAAAGCTTCGTTATTTTGAGGGAAAGGACTCGCACGAAAGGTTCGTTTTTACATCTTCCACTGCCAGTTTTTGACGGAAAGGGCTTGCACGAAATGGGTTTTTGAAAGTTAGCGGATGCACGACATGTTGTGTTTTGCAGCACAAAACTTGTCCCGCAAGATGAATGAGAAAGCTTTTCCGGCGGGCGGTTGCGAGACGGTCTGGGCTGTACCGGGACCCTTCTCGGATCGGCCCCGCAGTGGAACTGCCAGTTCAGGTGTCATTTTCACATCTTGACGTTTCAAAATTTGAAGGAGGTCTCGCACGAAAGCTTCGTTTTCACATCTGCCACTTTCACTTTTCGAGGGATGTCTCGCACGAAAGCTTCGTTTTCACATCTTCAACTGTCAGACTTTGAGGGATGTATTGCACGAAAGCTTCGTTTTCACATCTTCCAAGTTCATTTTTTGAGGGAAAGGGCTCGCACGAAAGCTTCGTTTTCATATCTTCCACTTTCACTTTTGGAGAGATGTCTCGCACGATAGCTTCGTTTTCACATCTTCCACTTTCACTTTTCGAGGGATGTCTTGCACGAAAGCTTCGTTTGCACATCTTCAGATTTCAGATTTTGAGGGAAAGGACTCGTACGAAAGCTTCGTTTTCATATCTTCCACTTTCACTTTTGGAGGGAAGTCTTGCGCGAAAGCTTCGTTTTCACATCTTCCACTTTCACTTTTTGAGGGATGTCTCGCACGCAAGCTTCGTTTTCACATCTTCAACTTTCACTTTTTGATGGAAGTCTCGCACAAAAGCTTTGTTGTCCTGCTTGGCCTTGCGGCTGCGTGCGTAATCTGATTGCCTTTTGCAGCTGGACCTCGTAAATCGCATTGGATTGGCTGCTTCAAGGTTGCGATAGTGACTTGTCAGCAGCTTTTCTTAGTTTTGGCGCAGGTGTTTTTCCTTTAGATTTTTTTTAAGTGCAGGATCATTTTTTTTGTTCTGCTTTGGCGCCGAGATCTGGTTTTGGAGCTACAATTTTGATGACGCTGCGCGTAGTTCTATTGCGCTTTGCAACCCAGCCTCTGCAGATGGCAGTGTGCTGGCTGCGTCAAGGTTGTTTGGCGCTGCGGCTGCTTGCGTAATACTATTACTATTGTCTTTTGCAGCTGGACCTCGTAAATCGTATTGGAGTGGCTCCATCAAGGTTGCGAATAGCAATTGGTCAGCAGATTTTCTCAATTTTGGCGCTGGCGATTTTCCTTTTTAAAAGTGCTTCAAAATCGTTTTTTGCTTTGGCGCTGAGCTCTGGTCTTGGAGCTGCCCTTTGCTTTGGCATTCCTTTGCTTTGGCACCCCTTTGCTTTGACATCCCTGTGCTTCGACGATCGTTTGCTTTGACATTCCTTTGCTTTGCTACGCCTTTGTTTTGAGATTTCTTTGCTGTAAGATCTCTTTGCTTTGACATCCCCTTGCATTGACATTCGTTTGCTTTGCCACCCCTTTGTTTTGAGATTTCTTTGCTGTGAGATCTCTTTGCTTTGACACCCCTTTGCTTTGACACCCCTTTGCTTTGACATCACTTTGCTTTGGCATCCCTTTGCTTTGACATCCCTGTGCTTCGACGTTCGTTTGCTTTGACATTCCTTTGCTTTGACATCCTTTTGCTGTGAGATCTCTTTGCTGTGAGATCTATTTGCTTTCCCATCCGTTTGCTTTGACATTCCTTTGCTTTGATATCCCGTTGCTTTGAACATCCCTTTGCTTTGGCATCCCTTTGCTTTGACATCCCTTTGCTTTGAACATCCCTTTGGCATTCCTTTGCTTTGACATCCCTGTGCTTTGACATTCCTTTGCTTTAACATTCCTTTGCTTTGACAGCCCTTCGCTTTGACATCCCTTTGCTTTGGCATCCCTTTGCATTGACATTCGTTTGCTTTGCCACCCCTTTGTTTTGAGATTTCTTTGCTGTGAGATCTCTTTGCTGTGAGATCTCTTTGCTTTGACATCCCTTTGCTTTGACATTCCTTTGCTTTGACATCCCGTTGCTTTGACATCCCTTTGCTTTGAACATCCCTTTGCTTTGGCATCCCTTTGCTTTCACATCCCTTTGCTTTGAACATCCCTTTGGCATTCCTTTGCTTTGACATCCCTGTGCTTTGACATTCCTTTGCTTTGACAGCCCTTCGCTTTGACATTCCTTTGCTTTGACATCCCTGCGCTTTGACATTCGTTTGCTTTGACATTCCTTCGCTTTGACATTCCTTTGCTTTGACATTCCTTTGCTTTGCCATGCCTTTGTTTTGAGATTCTTTGCCGTGAGATCTCTTTGCTGTGAGATCTCCTTGCTTTGACATCCCTTTGCTTTGACATTCCTTTGCTTTGACATCCCGTTGCTTTGACATCCCTTTGCTTTGACATCCCTGTAATTTGACAGTCGCTTGCTTTGACATTGTTTTGCTTTGACATTCCTTTGCTTTCACATTCCTTTGCTTTGAAATCCCTTTTTTATGACTTTTAAAAATCCGTTACGCGGAAGTATAGACTTCTAATCTTCCTTCGGCAATATCTATATCTATATATCTATCTATCTATCTATATATATATATTTATAGCGACACACTGAAACTTAGGATGCGGTTTTGGAAACGGCGAGCTGCAAAAAAGTCCCTGGCAAATGCCAAAAAGTGGCGTCAGGTACTTTTTTTGCCCCGTTTTGTCAGTCGGGGCATCTTAGTAATGGAGATCTTGGAATGTGTGCCCACTGAATTGTTTATCATATAATTGTCCTTCTATCATGGTCTTGAGTGGGAAATATCAGGTCGCCGCGTTTCTTGAATATAAACTAAGAATGCCGGCATCTATCTTGTGATTTTCATCAACAACGGATGTTATTTTTCAAGTTTTACCTGCATTTTGGAAACATTTTGCATTCTTTTGAGAGTGTTGGTTCTTAGTCAGGTTTCATCGATCTATTGAAATATGACCACAGCTAAGTTTGATCAGAAGATTTTACTTCCATCATGGTTTTGGCATGTTTTGATTGGGCATTTTCAGGGGGTGCGTTCTAGTAATGTAGACTTAGAATGCCGGCATTGATTTTGTGATCTTGGTGAATAAATGGATGCCATTTTTGGGTTTCTTACCCAGTATTTCCGACATTTTACAAACATTTTTTGGTCCATCGCAATTTGTTCCAATGTTTTTTTTGGCTTCTGAGTTTGGTTGGTCAGGCCGCTCTTCCTTACTGTGTGTGCTGTCGAAAAACATTCTACTTTTGTCTCCGGCCCACCGCTTTGCTTGGGAAAACTCAGGACTCAAAACAACAACATTCATGATGTTCAGGTCTACTTCCAATAAAAGAAAACAGCCTTCTGTGTTTTTCCCGAACTTGATTGTGTGAACACCTGGGGCTCGGATTCCTGCTTGTATTGGCTAGGCATGGCTAGGTTTGTCCTTATTTTTCCAAGCTTGCGAGGTAACTGGCATTTTGAGTTTTGATGGCAAAGGTTTGTTCAGTACAGGAAGCGTTCTGAACTGAAGGAAGCATTCAAAGTTTAGCACTGGCCCGTCCCCTTTGCAAGGAAAACCTTGAGAAACGAATCTGTTCAGCTGGGTTTGGGGCTCCTGCTTTTTGTTGGCGTTGTGGTTCCTTTCAAAACTCCCTTTAAAACTTGATTGAAATTTCCGTTGAAAAGCTTCCAAGCCCTCTTTTCGCACCTGAATCTCCGGAAACAAGCTTGAAGACCACTTCCTTCCTACAGACAGTAGTCTTTTGAAACCGCTTTCTTGGAAGAACCTCAGCAAGGAGTTTGGTGCTTCAGCAAAGTATCCTTTGGCGCATCTGCTGCGTGAGCATTCTAAGTTTTAGCTCTAGCCCATCCCCTTTGTGCGCAGCACCATTAAAAAATAACAAATGGCAAATGTAGCATGCCTTAATGCAGTGATATAAGGTGCATGCATTGTGCAGGGCAAGAATTCAAAGCTGTTTCTTATCGCAAGGTAATGTGGGAAAAAGAGGTGGCAAGTGCTATGCGAAGCTTTGAGAAACGAATCTGTTCAGCTGGGTTTGGGGTTCCGTCTTTTTACAGTGACTGGTGTTGCGGCTCCTTTCAAGGTTCCTTCAAATTTGCTCCAAATTTCCGTTCAAAAGCTTGCAAACGGCTTGTCCGCACCTGAATCTCCGGTATCAAGATTGAAGACCACTTCCTTCCTACAGACAGTAGTCTTTTGAAACCGCTTTCTTGGAAGAACCTCAGCAAGGAGTTTTGGTGCTTCAGCAAAGTATCCTTTGGCACATCTGCTGGGTGAGCATTCTAAGTTTAGCTCTAGCTCATCCCTTTTTGCGCGCAGCACCATTAAAAAAACAAATGGGCAAATGTAGCATGCCTTGATGCAGTGATATAAGGTGCATGCATTGTACAGGGCAAGAATTCAAAGCTGTTTCTTAGCACAAGGTAATGGAAAAAGAGGTGACAAGTGCTATGCGAGGCTTTCAGAAACGAATCTGTTCAGCTAGGTTTCCTCTTCTAGCTTTTACAGGCTTTGTGGTTCCGTTCAATTTGTTCATGTCCTGGTTTTGCTCAAAGTTTTTTGTTGAAACCATAGACCATATTCGCAAAGCGAATATTCAAACCACACAGGCAAAGTAGGGGAAAAAGGGAGTCTCCGTGTTGGGGATGTGAATGGAGCTGGGACAGTGTCAGCTTTATTGCTTTACCACAAGGCCAGACATCATACTACATTTATATAAATTTATACCTTCTATTTTTCCAGAATCAGAAGTGGAGATCTTCATATTTACCAGTAGTACCGCACAAGGCGGTGGCGGAAGTTTCAAAAATAGGAAACCTATAGGAGAGGTTGGTTGTTGTGAATCAGGGATGGCAGAGCGAAGCCACTGATGGACTGAAAGGTGC
>Ga0126342_10017882_pt1 | contig 12209 bp, 16 predicted proteins | sample Cyp1metagenome_FD_92528 | JGI IMG/M metagenome (GOLD analysis project Ga0126342, IMG submission 92528) | Coral microbial communities from Lord Howe Island, Old Settlement Bay, Australia - Cyphastrea 1 metagenome | ecosystem: Host-associated > Invertebrates > Cnidaria > Coral ... | reverse complement strand
CATGGCACTGAGGTCATGCACCGCACAAAGACTGACTAGTCACTGGTAGAATGTCACTAGAATTCTCTGATTCAGAAAGGCCGCTAACGAAACAGAGCTCTGCAGCCACTTGTCCAAGACAAAGCAAAAGCTGTCATGCAAAGAACGTCTACGCACATCTTTCAACATCTTCTAACCTTCCACATCTTTCTACGTTCATGTTTGCACTGTTTGCGCTGTTTGCACTCTGCAACGGTCCTGAAGGATCAAAGCTCATGGAAAGAAAGCTCCGGCGAAGGCTGGTAGCCCAACATGCATCCGCATCTGCCACTTGGCAACTTCGAGACCGGGGCAAGACCTTCAAATCACCTCACAGCCGAAATTGCCGAAATGCAACAAAATCATCGTTCATTGAAAAGTAACGAAATTCTGGGTGCTCTGCCTGCTAACTTGAATCTTTTCAAGGAACTGCTGACATGCACTGTAGTCCTCACATTTCCATGCACGCACGGGCAGTCAAAAGTCGGGAACGATGGTGCTGACAAACAGACCTTGAAAGCTGTCAACTCTTTTTACAACGCCCACAGGGGATATGCTGGGGATATTTGAGGATAAACATGGATAAACTATGAGAAACTGATAAACCAAAACTCCCGGGCGCATCCGGAACTCCCGGGCGCGCCTTCCAAACTAAACTCCCTCACCAAGGTATCACAGCCGCTGAAAAGCCGGCATGTCGCTGCACCTATCCGTTCGTTGTCGGACCAAATCGGCAGATCAGCCATGTTCGAAAATGACCAACTGTGGGGACGTATTCTAAAAAAAAGGTGCCCGAAGGGCAACGTCCGCTAATAGAGCCACAGCTGAATGCAAAAATAATGTTTCCCCTGTTGTTCTAACATACTATAACATTTTCTAACCAACATTAAAAACTCTGAGGCTTTTGTCAGAGGCTCGCGTCATTCCACGTCGTCATGTTTCCCGAGCTTCTGAAAATGGCATGCATATGCGTAAAGGATACAACCAAAAAGTTTGCCTATATCAATCTGCAGCACTCCCAAGTGGTGGAACCTCTGAAACTAGCTAATTATCCTCTTCAAACCAGCTGCCTTAATGTGGTGCATGAAAAATATGAAAATGCTTTGCGGGGGTTCAATCATCTAATCTCCTCCAATCAACAAATTTAGTTCAAACCAACGCGGCTAACCACCAAAAGGGAGCGTAAGTGGCCCTGTACTCATGATCCACGCCCTCCCGTGTCGATGCACCATGTTGTGAACCATGCCAGAAGAACTGACAAGTTTCCTCGGTGAAATCTGGGGGAACAAAAACAAGAAAAACTTTGTGACAGACTTACTGTAGGACCTTTTTATCTTGTGAAACCATATATACTTTTCAAATTAGTTTCACTTTCGCCTTGCGCCTGTCTTAGATTGGCCAAGTCCATGTCTGCAATCTCTGGAGGTCTCTGGAGATCTCTGGAGATTCTGGTGGGTCTGGTTTTGAGCAAGGTACGTCATCGCGGCAGCGAGATTCGCAGTCGGAGGGCTCTTGCAGTTCCTCTTCGGTTTGGAAATGGATGCCATTTGGGAGCAGCTGCCTGGATGGACACACCAACCTCAGCGGGAAAATCGAAGAAATTCACCGTCTCTGCTCTGGTTTCAGCCACCTGACAAATTGTCAAACCCCACTGGCTCTTGCATGCTGGGCATGCTGCCCTGTTTCTGATTTTTCATGTCTGTTCCTGACCTTGCTCTCTGGCCATTTTCCGCTGCGTTTGCTACTTGAATGGCTGTCCACGTGCAAACGAGATGCTGTCCTGAAACCACAGAGTAGGGGCTTGGAATGAAGTTGTTGCGACCTAGGAGCCCGAAAAAATAAAGTAAAAATACAACGCGCCATCCAAGATAGAACGAGATTTGTGAGACTGATTTGCGAAAACCAAAAGTTGTGCAGCTCTAGCGTGTAGTTTGCTGAGCCAAGCGACTTCCAGTAGGATTACGATTTGCTTTCAATTTTGTGGTTTTGTGAGACTCAGACTCAGGTGTTCTATACATAGTATTCATTCATATAGATAGATAGATAGATAGATAGATAGATAGATAGATAGATAGAGAGATAGAGAGATAGAGAGATAGAGAGATAGAGAGATAGATAGATAGATAGCTAGCTAGCTAGCTAGATAGATAGATAGATAGAAATTTAGATAGAAAGACATTTAGATAGATAGAAATTTAGATAGATAGAAATTTAGATAGATAGAAATTTAGATAGATAGAAATTTAGATAGATAGAAATTTAGATAGATAGAACTTTAGATAGACAGAAAATTAGATAGACAGAAAATTAGATAGATAGAAAATTAGATAGATAGAAAATTAGATAGATAGAAAATCAGATAGATAGAAAATTAGATAGATAGAAATTTAGATAGATAGAAAATTTAGATAGATAGAAAAATAGATAGATAGAAAATTAGATAGATAGAAAATTAGGTAGATAGAAAATCAGGTAGATAGAAAATTAGATAGATAGAAAATTAGATAGATAGAGAATCAGATAGATAGAAAATTGGATTGATAGAAAATTAGATAGATAGAAAATTAGATAGATAGACAATTGGATAGGTAGAAATTTAGATAGATAGAAAATTAGATAGATAGAAAATTAGATAGATAGAAAATTAGATAGATAGAAATTTAGATAGATAGAAATTTAGATAGATAGAAAATTAGATAGATAGAAAATTAGATAGATAGATAGATAGATAGATCGATCGATCGATCGATAGATCGATAATTAGATAGATAGATAATTAGATAGATAGATAATTAGATAGAAAATTAGATAGATAGAAAATTAGATCGATAGAAAATTAGATGGATAGATGGATAGATGGATAGATGGATAGATGGATAGATGGATAGATGGATAGATGGATAGATGGATAGATGGATAGATATTGATATCAGTGTCTCTCTCTCTGTCTCTCTCTCCATATGTCAGATCATATACAATGCATCCTATATATATCCTGTGAATCATGGTTCGTTTGCCACTCAAAATCACCAAAAATCTGTATTTCAATGTATTTCATAGCTCGTATTCTAGACCAACCTTACACTTGCATGTATCCAGGACAATGGGAATGTGAACCGTACAGGCTTACAAATCTGAAATTAGAACATTTTATAGTTGAATATAACATGATAAAACTACTAATTAGGGTTCCGCACGTCCCTGCCACAGTCAAACACTGAATGTTGGTGAATGTTTCCAAGGTGGGTGCGGCTCAGTGGCTATCTGCGGGGAGGTCTTCAAAACTCTCAGCGTTGACTGGGGCTTCAGTTGTCCAGGCAGTAGGTGCCTCAAATCGACAAGGCACCAGACAGAACATATGAGGATATATGTATATACGGTATATATATATGTGTAAATATAGACATAATTTGACATAATTACATATTATCTATACATGACACATGAGTCCTGACATATCATAACCTGGAACATGCTGCCACATCTTTAAAAATGTGCCACTTGAGCAACAGTGGCCCAGTGAGGCTGGTCCTCCATGTCCACAAAGTCTAGCATGAATAGATCTTCCTCTCAAGACATTTCGGACATTCAACCCTTGCAGCCAAAGGTGCACAATCGCATGGATGAAGCCAGTAGTCGGCTGCATCTGGCGTTCCTCGCACGTTCAGGGTCTCACTCTCAATAAACTGTTCTGCTGGCGCACAGGGACATAAAACATCATAAAACATCAAGAAACAAGAAATTCCTTGGGCTCACACTTCGTGGCCGTCCCCGTACCATGTTGTGAACTTCTCAGACGTTTCCATGAGCCAAAACACAATGCCACACAGCCAATGAACTTTGATCCTGGCCTGGATCATCCAAGACTAGAGATGGCAAAGCTTCCTCGTCCTGACCAAAAAACTCATCCAAACCAACTTGCTTTTATGAGTCCAACACTGCGCATGCAAACACCAATGCAATCATACAGTACTATATAGATCTATATAGCATGTTCCGAGAATTTATCTGCTAGATCCTCACAACCTTTCCGCCTCTGAACCTCAGTCGACACCAAAAGCGTCCTCCTGTTCCCACTGCAATGGCGCGGTTGGGCAGGCGTTGAGGGCAAAATGGACCTTGTCGTGCGCCAGACATTCGAGGCTTGGGCCTTTGAGTTCGAAAATGCCTCGCGACGCATCGGCATAGTCGCCCTCGGCGATCTTTTGCAAAATCCACTGACTAGCCGAGCAGCTGTCACCTGGTCGATGACGATAGAGATACACGGCATCCTGTGGGGTGACATGCTCACGACGGTAAATGATCCCACCCTTCAAAGCATCATAGCCCATTGGGCAATATCTTCCTGCAAGGTACCACTTACCATGTATGACTTGCATGCACGATGCCTCCGTGCAATTGGTGACTTTGGCATTCACAGTCACTTCCTGCCCATCTTGCCGCACATCATAGCGCAGGCACGAGCCAGAGGCAAAGCGATAGTTGGCACAGACCTCACTTGACCTGCACCGACTGCGGCATTGCACCGAAGATGTGGCAGCTGCATCTAAGATGGCCACACCACGGATGGCTTGATTCACCCAACAAATGCTGTCCTGAATGTGAATGGTCATGGTCGTTTGAACCGGATGAAGCGACACGTCTGGAAAGATGCCGAAGATCCGACAGGACAAGGTGATGGACTTGCGGCTCTGATCCTGCGTCGAACGATCGAAAAGAGAAGTCAAGGTGGCCGCCGGTGCCACAGTGATCTGTCCATCGAGATCAAGTTCCAGCACACTGTGACCATCTACAAAGCCCATGTGTAGAAGTCGATCATAGAAGAAACTGGAGCCACTGGAGCCCGACACACTGCATGCCATGTTGAAAGTGAAAGGCTTCATAGTTCCGGGCTCTGAATGCACTTGAGGCTTCAATGGAGGCAGCTCCTGCCCCAGTGAGACAGATACGCTGGCCAAGTCATATTGCAAGCTGGGCCACGGCCGTGGCTTCAGCACGGCAAAGGACGTTTGATGTTGTTTGGCTGGGTTGTGAAGCCAAGCAGAAACCACACAAACTGCCCCATCCTGGCCAAGGAAATCATCAACCACAGAAACACCACCGCTGCTGCTAGCGCTTGTCAAACTGAGTGTTCGACTTTGTGAGTTCAAGTGAAGCCACGGGACTTCAGGCGCACAGGTCATTGCAAATTTGTGCCAAGATGATGAGCCCAGTGGAGCTGCTGTGGTGGAACTGTGGAACACTAATGCTTCTGACTTGTAGTTCAAATAGTCAGCTGCAAGTGTTACAATTGCAGTGAGGCTCACCTGCGGTGCCTGATGGGCAGTCACTTCACATTGGAAACTGAAGCCCTCCTTTGGTTTGTCCTTTCCTGATACATAGGAAATGACACCCGTGGAGCCGTCCATGGTCAGGTTGTGGGCTGCCAACTCACAAGCAGAATCCACCGTGTAGCGATCTGCCGTGCGAGGCTCAGGTTTCAACAAAATCTCTGAGGACAACGACCAGCGAAGCCTGGGATACTCGAAAGGTGTTGGTGTCAAATGACCACCACCACAGGTGCAGCAGGCCTGGTTGCTACTTTGACCTTTGACTGGAATGTCGTTGCAATCCGAGGATGCAATTTGCAAGCAAGAGAGGCCTGCTTCACTAACCCAATCACTGGAACTGGCACAGGACACACAAACACCACCACGTTTGATGAAACCACCTTCGCATTTATGGCAGGTGCCACCTGAAAATGATGCACAGCCTGAGCATTCCATCTTTGAAAGAGGGCAACATGAAGTGCTCGCCCCATGAGGAGTGAAATCCATCAGCTTCAGATCACCATCAGCACAAGATGAAGTCTCAGCATTGCTCAGATTGCTGTGAACACTTTCGGATGTTAGCGCCGCACTTTCCGTGGCGTTGGTCCCAGCACTCTTGGGGTGAACGAAGTGCGGTGCACGGGCGCAGGTCGGGCTACGCTCCTGCATCAATTTGTGATGTGGACCTTGATGCAAGCGGTTCAACAATCCTACGACATCTTGACTGCCTCGATTGCCTTGGCTTTCTTCAAAGGTCTCTCTTTGGGTCTCCTTGTCATCGTGCTTGAGTTCGTGGAGCTCCTGTTGCATCTGGGACACCACTGTGGCAAGGTTTGCCAACTGATCTGCCACATCTCCGGCCATTGTGGCGTCATTGTGCACCCGTCTTTGTAGCAGGCTGGATGACTTCGGTTTTTCACACTCAGGAACCCCCTCACACTGAGCAGAGGCAACAATGCAGAGGGTCAAAACCTGAATGCATTTTAAACAAAGCAAACTGGCCATTCTGGCCGTCAGTAGTAGCGGGTAAGATCAAATATCACAAGGCTAACAAGGCCAACAAGGCCATCAAGGCTCGAGCAAGCTGCGATCGCGAACAAATGAGAAACAACAAATAGATTAAATAGACAGCAAGTCACAGGCAAGCACACCAAGCCTTTGCAAAAGGCAACTCGAATCACTGCCGAGTTAGCAAAGAATTTGCAAAACAATTCCCGGCGACTCAATGAATCTCAATGATACTCATGTTCCGCCTCCTTTTTCGGCATGGTCCAGCTATGTCCAGCTATGTCCAGCTGCAACAGAGGCGCTTTCATCGGCAACAGCCAGGCCTTGTTTCAGTGTCTGATCAAGCAGGGACCAAAAAAGTGGAAAAAACTGAATTTTCAGACCTCCGTTTCAACTAGTCAGTCTCTCTTTGCAAACATACTTCAACTACGATTTGAACAAGCAACCAGCTAAAGGTATAGAGGGGCCTCTAGTGAAGCGTCACACCTTCGGGATGCCTCCCTGCGTTCCTAGACCTACCAAAGTGTTCACGACTTTCGCATGTTTTCGCTGTTTTCCATCCACCTGTGCCATACGGTACCTGCTTTGCACAGAAGCACGGCCTATGTCTCAAGGGCCATCGCCACGTGAAGGCCACGGACGCCGGCTGTACAAAATGTATCAAAATGCAACATGTCCGACTCGGTCCGTCCCGAAAGCCATCCAGAATCCGAAGCGCCTCCGAAGGGGCTGCTCGCCAAGTGAAATGCTGCACCTAGAGAGCCCAAAGGGTCACTTTCACACAGAGAGCGCACAGACTTGAAATTGCCCACTTGAGTGCATGGCCATTCCTTCAATCGTGAGTAGATCACCATCGCCTCAAAAAATTAGATAAAATTAGAAAATATCCAAGCTGTGACTTTCAAAATGCAATGAGATGAAATGGGACGACGTTTTCACGAACTTCATATAGACTGCTGAGCAGTTTCACACGTTGGCCATGACGAGTCTCACTCAGCATCGAAGTGCCAGGATAGACATGGATAGAACACACGATTAGTGACTGATTAGTGACTAGATTAGTGACTAGATGACTAGAACACACGAGACAGGTTTGCAATGGTGCTATGTCGGTGAGCTCTCAAGCCATGGCCCAACCCAGCTGTAAATCTGGAAATGGACAGAAATGGACCGTTCCCAAGGCTTAGCTGCAATGCGTGTTGCCTCGGCCTAGACTGTACACTCTGTACATGATCACCATGACCAAGTTGCGGAGCAGATCTCATGAATCTCATAATCATCTCACAATCATCTATGATCTAGGTGAATCTCATGTGAATTTCATGTGAATCTCATGAACATCTCTTCCGGCGTTCCAAGGCTTGCGCACCCATGTCATTACGTCGTCGTTTCGGAATTTCTTACCCCGGGCCCTCCCGATGCTCTTGCGATGCTCTTGCCTATGCTCTTGCAAGTTCCCATGTTGCAGTTGGATCCAGAGAATCCAGTTGGATCCGTGTCCTCCGAGCTTTCGGTCGGTCCAGAAGATCCATAAGCTTGCTGCGCAGCTCCTTGAATTTCTTGCACAGCTTCAGCAGTTTGCTCGGCAGCAGCAGTTTGGGCTAAGTGGAGCTCGAAGGCCTTCAAGTCGCTATGGAAATTGGAAGGACACCTGTGGCGACGTCGCGACTGAGTCACGAATTCAACTGCGGCAACTTCTGGACAGGTTGCTATAGTCAAGGATCCTCAATATGCTAAAGTTGCTAGTCAAGGGATGTCAAGAGTCCTCAAGATTCGAGTTAAAGGGAATGGTTGTAGTATGTTAATATGTTGCAATCACCCTGTCTGACAAGTTCCGCCCACTATTTCATTCATATCATAACTTCAAAACTTCAAAGCTCTTTTGAACGTTGCTCACCTTGCAACAGGGCGTGCCAACGAGCACAGCTCCAATGCCTCAGCCAATGCCAGCTGCTCGTACTTCATAAGATATGCCACCACCAAACAAGGAGATCGGTTGATGCCGCCTTTGCAGTGGACCAGCACCGCACCTCTTTGTCGTTGCTGATGTATGAAGTCACATGCAGAATCCAAGAAGGGCAGCATGGAGCTGACACCATCGTCCTGTGGGAACATGTGGACACGAGCAGTGACGGCAGGAATCGGCAGGAACGGGGAATATCTATGAATATCTGGTATACTCCACCATGGCATGTGGAAATGTGTGGAATATATAATTCAATGCTTCCGAAAAATCACAACACAATGGTAAAACAATACCAAAACAGAACCAAAACATACTCAGCATACCACTGCCGTTTTCAATGATGAGTAATGATGTTGCAGCTATCCAATGATATCCAATGTTCAAAGATTTTCAGCCATCCAATGTCATCCATGGGGACATCCAATGTCCTTCACGCGGACATGATGATAAACGCAAGGGGCAGTTCCAGGCTTGGCGCCAACTGCACAGACTGCCACAATACCAGCTCGTTGCAACCGAGCGTAATCAGCTCCGGCTTGCCTCCCCATTCCCGTTGCTTTAAACGGATTTTAAAGGGATTTGATAAACGGATTGAACATGATTAAGACACCATTAGACCATGACTGTCATGACTGCCTTGACTTCATGACTCTGAGATTTGGAAATGACCCTCACCTGCCATCGTGATTCTACACTCAGATTCACAACGCAGTCTCAAAGGAATCGCACAAATAGATTCAAACCTGTGTCGACAAATGCCGCCAAAGACATGGTATCTTGTGTCAAGAAGCCAAACTAGAGTCTATGATGCTGGACATCTATGGTCACATCCTACCATGTGTAAGATTCAAAAACTGAAACCTTGCAATAACATGCACTAACATGCAACTTGACAGTGACATGAAACGCAATTTTACGAGCATCTCATCACAATCTTATCATAATCATGATTGGTTTTGCTTGCACCATTCTTGCTCGTCTCCTCTGCGTTGCTTGTTTGCCTGGTTGGGTGGTGCTTGATTTGTGCATCCCTCCTTGCTATGCACCCCGCTTTATGTAACCAGCTTGCCCGTCCTGCTTGAAACAAACAGGTGGTGTCTCATAAAGGGAAGTGCGATTGGTATCGATTGGTATCGATTGGTGATGTTCCTCTGGTGCAGGATCAACATGCAATAGCCACGAAGGAACGGTGTCATGGTGTCATGCCAAGGCTTTAACTGCGTTCCGCTCCAAGGTGAGTTGGTGCAAGGCTACGGCCTGCCTTTTGGAGCCCTTTAGAGATGCTGTTAATTTTAGTTACAGGTGTTACATGATGTTACCGTACTTGAATTGAGGACTTTGAAGATGTCTCGATTTCAACGTTCTTTTTAGTGAACAGGCATCGCCATCGTCTGAGGCACATTCCCATAAAAGGACAGAGGTTTGCCATGACTTACCCGTTTAAGTGTAAAGACACGACTTCTGAACTGCCACTGCTGTCATGTTGCTTGTTGCCAAGGTAAAGCCCTGGCGCCACCAAGACCATGGCACCATTTCCTTGACGTCGACCCCGGGCCCAGCTGAGCAAAGCCAGGTCTGACGTTGTCCCACCTTCCGATCCAGGCCCAGGCTCACCCTTTTCCCCTGCCATCCCTATCAGCCTTATCACTATCCATATATATATCATATAATGTCAACCCGGATTAATAAACCCTAGGCTGTTTAATTGGGGGTACCATTTAAGTATCAAATCATGACTATTGGGTGAATACCCCCCTCATTAATAAATTTAAGAAACCAGGGTTCATTAATCCGGAGTTGACATTACGAAACAATCAGGTCAACATTGTGACATGATTTGACCTGCCACATTCGTGACACATTCGTGACACATGTGGCTGAGCTCTCCAGTCAGCATATCTCTCGCGATGTCCGCCTTGCTCCGTCAGCTTCAGCTCCGTCAGCTCCGTCATCAGGGGCCGCGCCACCGGACCCACAGACGTGGCACACGTGGCACACATGGCGCCAGGACGCGACGAATCGACGGCGAAGCGGCGAAGGGACCAAGATGGGCCAAGCTGGGGCCGAATTCAACTGGTTTTCAACTGGTTTGGACTATTTTGGACTTGTCTCATCTTGTCTCGATAAATCCATGGGATATCATGGCATATCATGGGATCCTGTTGGATCCGAAAGCAAACCATGACCTCAGTGCCTTTATGTGCCTTTTATATCCTTTTCTGGCTGATGTTCACTGCCGGGCTCACGGAACTCAATGTACTTTGTGGAAGCGCTGGAATCTGCGGAATCCGTTGGCCAAATTGCCGACAGCCTCACAACAGACAGTGCTAAGTGAAAGTGAAACGCACGCTACGCGAAGACCAAACACCGAGCGGCCCCCTGAGATGGTCACTCACACTTCTGGGTGGCGCCCAAGGAGGCAAATGCTACAAACGTCCTTCATGTGGCCTGAGAACCATAGCACATCAGCACACTAGGAATGTCGGCCTCTCCAGAACGTGGCCAAAGGCATTTCATGGCATTTCATGCGGAACAGTTTGTGTTCTGAAAACACGGTCAAGACAGTGAAAACGACTAAGACTAAGCCGGCAGGTTCAATTGAGAAGTGCACCTCGGAAAAGGACTTCGCCATCATACCAACCTGGAATTTCACATGCATCAAAGGATTTCCGACGCTTGCATCCAGGTTCAAGCGTCAAGAGTGACGAGGCATGAAATGGATTAAAAATAGACTAAGACTATATATATATACAACCAACCTCCATCAGGCTGGAAGTTGATGTGGCACCTCCGGCAATGACCACATGGCAGCATCCACAAATGGCACTCACATGTGGAAACTGGCTGACAGCGGCTGACACTCACATGGCTCGAATTGGAATTGCCAAGCTCCAGGCGCTGGCCAATCTTCCTGCTGAGTGACCTCACCTTGTGACCAGCACCGGAAGAAAAGAAGTGACGGATAGTGACGGCTTGTAACCAGCTTCTGGCGGTTTCTGTCGCAAGTGTGCTGCATGTGCTGCATGTGCTACCAATCCCATCAACTGGATCTCAAGACGGCGAGCCTTCAAGTTCGGTCCATGACGTTTGAAGCTGGACACGGCCATGAAAACCCTGGAGCAAGGGACCACACGTTCAGCATCTTTCTGCATCTACTCTGGCAAACCCAAAATCGAGCTGCCTCCCTGTCCGGTAAGCCCCTCAGATGTGACACCAAAACGCCCCTGATTTTCCCTCAGTTGCGACACCATTTTCCCCTCAGTTGCGACACCATTGCCTTTTAGGGTTTTGGGGTGGGTGGGGTGGGGTGGGGTGGGGTGGGGTGGGATAATAACGTTCATGTACCCGTGCGCACACAAGCACTGCACGGTCATCATGGTTCACTATTGGGGTGGGGTGGGGGGGCTTTCCCCGCGAAGGGTGCAACTCTGCACTGGGAAGATGCGATCGAAGGGTGCAACACTTCCCGCGAGCGGATTCACCCGCTGAGCTTCCAGACATCGTCTGCAGTTCCAAACCATGATTTTCCAAGGTGCAACTCTGCCCTTCTCTTTCAATTCATTCTGGCATGGTGCAACGCGGACAGCAACAAAAAATTGCACGCTAAGCTGCTATTCAAAAACAATCAATGACTCTGACCACTTGGTGTCTCCTTTCATGAGGCCTGTTGTTGTCTCCTATTTGTTTAGGAAAAAATCCCACACACCATGTATACATATATACCTTTTCCACCTTCATTGCCTTGTCCGGCTCTTCAACGCACTTGAAACTATGAATTCACTATGACTATGCATAGCACAGACTGTGCTCAATTCTCTTGTGCACTTTAATGCACTGGACACATATGTATCATTGCCAGAGGAATATGTAACTCAAAAATCAAAAGTTATACATGTCCCCATATCCAT
>Ga0126342_10017881_pt1 | contig 12210 bp, 11 predicted proteins | sample Cyp1metagenome_FD_92528 | JGI IMG/M metagenome (GOLD analysis project Ga0126342, IMG submission 92528) | Coral microbial communities from Lord Howe Island, Old Settlement Bay, Australia - Cyphastrea 1 metagenome | ecosystem: Host-associated > Invertebrates > Cnidaria > Coral ... | reverse complement strand
TTTAGGCTCTGATCAAAATCGTCACCAAATGTCAAGCTCTGAAGACTGCTTGGCAGGGTCACTCCTTCCAGGTTACGGTTAAACTTTCTGCCAAATGTCAATGTCTGAAGACTGCTTGGCAAGTTCACTCCATTTAGGCTCTGATCAAAACTGTAACCGAATCGCAAGGTCTGAAGTCTGCCTGGCAGAGTCACTTCTTTTAGGCTTTGATTGAACTTGAATGTCAAGCTGTGAAGACTGCTTGGCAGGGTCACTCGTTCCAGGTTCTTCTGATTAAAATTGTCACCTAATGTCAAGCTCTTAAGACTGCTTGGCAGGACAATTTGTTCTAGGCTCTGGTTAAACCAACTACATAAAGTCAAGGTCTGAGGACTGCTTGGCAGGGTAGTTCCTGCAAGGGTCTGGTTAAACCCGCGTCCAAATGTCAAGGTCTGAAGATTGGGTGGGAGAGTCATTCCTGCCAAGCTCTGTTGAAAATTGTCACCAAATGTCAAGGTCTGAAGACTGGTTGGCAAAGTCACTCCTTCCAGGCTCTGGTTAAATCGAAAGCCAAACGTCAAGGTCTCAAGACTGCTTGGCAAGGTCACTCCTCGAAGGCTCTGATTGAACATAAAGCCAAATGTCAAGGTCTGAAGACTGCTTGGCAAGGTCACTCGTTGCAGGCATTGATTAAAACAAGCACCTAATGTCAACGTCAGAAGACTGCTTGGCAAGGTCATTCCTTCCAGGTTCTGATCAAAATACGTACCGAATTTCAAGGTTCGAAGATTGCTTGGCAGGTTCATTTGTTCCAGGCTCTGGTTAAATTCACTGCCAAATGTCAAGGTCCGAAGACTACTTGGCAGAGTCACTCCTTCCAGCCTCTGATTGAATTCGTCACCGAATGTCAAGCTCTGGAGTCTGCTTGGCAGAGTCACTCCTATCAGGGTGCCATTAAACCTGCTACCAAACGTCAAGCTCTCAAGACTGCTTGGCAAGGTCATTCCTTTCAGGCTCCCAATGAAATCGCGGGCTAGTGCTATCTGGGTCACTCCCTCCAATGCAAGCTGTCCCTCGACCTCGGAGACGGGCCATTGGTGGACTGTACGCCATGCAGCATAGAGATCTGTTGGAACATACGTGCAAGAGAGTGTTGCAGCCTTGCCCACAATGCCTTGCTCCTCCAATGCTTTGTGCAGGAGCAGTGAGTCAAGGTGCAGGGTGAGTTTTCCACCTTTCTTTGGAGGAAGTTGTGTTGAAACCATCCGGTACACGTCCAGACCCGTGCACGAACCACTGAGTTTCAACCTGCATCCTTCACCATTCAGGCATTGTACAGACAGGTCAATAAAAGGCATTTTATTGTTCGACATCTTCTTGTTCGACATGTTGTTTTCGTTCATGGCAAAAAAAACACCTGGCTTGCGCAACTTGTCGGGGCTGAACGGCTGATTCGTTCATGACTGCCGTGGATTCATTGCCAGAGACATCCGTGTGTGGGCATCTCAAAATCCACCGCTGAATCATCATGTTCTCTGTTAAATGTCCATGTTTTGAGGGGGTATTTGTACCCAATTTTCAGACAAAGCCATATAGCCATAGTTGTAGGGGCCCCCATATCACAACTTAATGGAGGTGACTCGCTGCACCCCTCTGACACTGGGGTGGACAAAGAAGAAATATATGTTTTTGCAACCACCAGCCGGGTGAATGTTCGAATGACCTAGATACGTTTCGGAAGTCAGAAGCATTTCCAAAGTTGGAACTTGGAACCATCCAAAAATTCATGTAAATTCCATGGTTTTCCAACCTGGATATAAATACTCATGGGACCATCTAAAGGATCAATCTTTCCCCGAAAAAGTGTGAGGGTCCACGCTCCTCCGAAAAAAACAGGAGATGCCCTCAAATTTGTGAGGGATAAACATGAAAATACCGGCTAGAATTCAATTCAACGGATGTTTGTTTGGGAAGAAACACAAGAAATCGGTCACATCATGTCACATCAAATATTCGGTTTCCCGTAAATTGCACATGTTCCTTTTAGCTATAAATCTCAGGAAGCACGGTACGAATGCCGGCATTCATTTTAACTGAGAGCATCCCAGTTGTTCAAGCCACTGCCATGCAGTGCCATATCATACAGAAATATAGATGGGACACCGTGTTTGATTCACATAAATATTTTTCAGTAATATATTGGGTGTATGATATGTTAAATGTATTTTGAATAACTGAATCATAATCTATTAAATATAGTTTATCTTGATTTTCCAGTAATAGAAATGAATTTCCAATAATGATAATGTTTTTCCAATAAAAATTATGTTCCAGTAATAAAAATACCAGCTTGAGGACGACGGGCTCGACAGTATCAAGATCACCCAGGATTTTGCGTAGTTCAAGCGTCAAAACCGTTAACTTCCCCTTATCATTTGATACCCCCAGTAGTTTTACATAGCTATGGAACATGGCCCATTGATGATTTACCTATTTAACACAAGTTAAGTGATGTTTCAATATGTTTCATAGTTATGTCATAGTTCAATTCATGATGGAAAAATTCCCCCCATGTCTAGATGATTGTCACTGCTTGTCTCATTAAAAACTCCGAAAAATTGGGAGATTTCCCTTGCGGCTCAGACCATCTGCCAGGCTTCAAGACCTCGCCGTAGGCGAAGAGTCCCTCGTCCGACGTCCGTAGGTGACGGAGGTGCTCCTGTGATGGAGGACTTCACCCAGTGTTTGCTGGACGAAATCGGGATGTCACCATGATTTCTGTTGAGAAAAATATGAGAAAATGGGTCTTAAAAAAAAAATGAACCTAGAAATGGTTGAAACTTGGGTGATTTCACTCCTGTGGGGATCCTGGTTTCAATTTCTTTCAGCGATGGGATTTGAGAACTCGATCTGAATTTCCACAACAAAAATGTGGGATTCAAAAAGTCAAAATGAGGATTCTTACGCAAAAAGAACAAGGATCAAAACAGAAAAGGTTGAGCACAACTTGGACCAGATCTGGATTTTAGTCGCAGCTTCACCGAAACTGGGGGCCATACGATCGGAATGCTACCCCGTTTACAGAAGGATATGTTGCTACTCGTCTTAGAATACCTAGATTTCAGTCAGTGGAGAACAGCTCAAAAAAATGCAACGTTCTTTTTTTGAGCCCTCATGGACAGGAATCTATAATATGTGCATGGAAGTTGTAGCGCATGTAAGGTACGTTTTATCTCAAAAGCAAATGACTTTGGCACGCTAAGTCCCAGCAAACAGGCTGAACATGAGTTCATATAAAACATTTCACACATACTCGCTGGTAATGTAACGTAGCTATTGAAAATAGCAATTTCCACTTAATTTATCTTTTAAATATGGTGATTTTCCAAAGCTATACTGTAATAATTCCCCAGGGGGTATGTCAAAGAGCATTGGTAATCATACTGATCTTGGTCAATGTGGCGGCCAAAACGCTGCTTCCTATCGTCCCGGATGACATAACCATCCACATATCCAACCGAACAACCAAGGATTCCAACCGGGCCATATCAACCACCAACCGGGTTTTGGAGGGAACCCAACCGCCCGTGTTTTGGTGAAAAATCCCCGCTGGTGAGTTTGTCTGAAAATGGGCTGAGATACCCCCTATATTTGTGGACGAAGCCAACTATGATATCAGCTTAAATATCACGTCGTATCTGATAAATATCCATACATATCCCGATGAATTATAGCCCCATTTCAAAACCTAAGAGACCCATGTTCAACTATCATATCAAGTTGGATATACTTATATACATCTCCCGATGACGAACGCCATGATCTCACATTTCGCACCTCCAAATGCTTTGGCCGCAAGTGTTTTACAGCATCAAAGCGAATGCCCGACACACCTGTTCAGCAGCAGGTCGCTTGGTGGACTTAGTCAGCTGGTGTTAATCGGTTACTGGTCAGTGTTGGGTTACCCTCTGGTAAACATACAAAAAACTATGGAAAATCACCAGTTGTTCATGGGAAAATCCACTATTTCTATGGTCATGTGAGTCATGTTCCATAGTCATGTAACAAATTACCAGAGGGTATAACCCATGAAGACAAACCTTTACCAACTAACATCCATGGCCAACAGAAAAATCCCCAACTTGGATGACCAGCCATTGGAAATACAGCCCCAGTTATGTTAGTTGCTTTGCCAATCCATCTGGCTATAATTGTAAGCATGATAAATAAACATTATCTATGGGTATAGTTGCAGTTGTAATGCCCAACTAGAGTTATTGTTATATATATATAACATTATATAACCATAATGCCCATCTAATCATAGTGATAATGATAACTATGGATAATGTTTTTTTTGGGTTACAATATGTTACAATAATCCCAGCATTATCACTAGCTAAGAAAAATTTCCGGATGTTCTGGATTTCACCCAGCATGGATTGGTCAATGTTCAGCCCATCCACCTGTGGCCCCACCGCCCCCACCTGCATCCAACAAGAGCTGCAGGTGCTGCTGCTGCATCTGCACCACACGAGGACAGTAGCGCAGTTCCGACCACTCGCCACTGCCCCAGCCCTCTGCTGAGAAATCAGTGGTGAAACCAAGGTGAAACTAAAGGAAAATGCTGATTGAACAAACAACTATTGGGATTCACTGTGATTTACAGTGCTGAATAATGCTGAAAAAATAAATTGCTATTGATGATAGTTAAGTTGCTGCAAATCACGTGGTTAACGTTTGGATTTATGGAGGACGGCAACTACACTTAGTGGGGTGAACATAAACCAACTTGTGGCTGGGCCACCTTGTAAAGTGAATCATACAAAAAACCTATGGAAGTCCATGGTTCTTCCATTCGGCAATCATCTACCATGAGGGGGAGTTACATGACTTTACTGGAGGGTACTAGATAATGATTATCAATCCTAATGCAAGTACTAAAGGCAATATCAAGGTTGCCAGAGATTACATAAGGTTATAAGTTTTATCAGTTACCCTCTGGTTATTTGACATAGCCATGGAAAATTGCACATTTATAGATGATTTTCCCAGCTATAAACCTCAATTTATAAGGGATTTTCCATGACTATGTTGAATAACCTTATCATTTAATCCGATCATTCGTGATGTCCTACGATTTCCTTCAAAAAAACGACGATTCTTTTGTTTTAAGTGATCATGGGGTGGTTGTGAATGGTGATATTCTTGGTTACAGTACATATAGCATGATAATTACGGATAACCAGCTGTCCCCATGATGTATTGCGGTACAATGTCTGTATATATACATACATCATGCTGCATATTCTTGTATCAATTCCGAGTATCTGGTGGCTTATTGATATAGCATGACATAGCCATTAACCATTATTAACGAATAAGCCATAATCATATATATATATATACATAGCCACATGATGTGTTTAAGAGGAACTACACAGGAAAACATGTCTTTTTTCACATGTGTTTAGCCGAAAATATGTTGGGTTTTCTGGTGTCGCAATCGATGGCGGCCATCATCTTGAAAAGAAATGATGAGAATAATGAGATACTGTAATATATATATATATATATGTGTATATATATATTATATCCATATATCAATATCTTTGGAATATTGAATATATATATATATGGAAGATTGGATGGATATATATATATATATATATATATATTGAACATCATCTGGTTTCCCATCATATGCCTTTAAAAGAACACCCAGATCAACATCTTCAATCACCAGCTGAACAGCTCAGCAATGCTCACCTCGTAGCGGTTCTCGTTATCCCAGTTGTCCCCGGACCTGGCAACGAGGATTCATCGAAAAACATTGGGAAACTGGTGATTGAAACAAGAAGCAGAGATACCCTCTGGTAATTTAACGTAGCTATTGAAAATTGCCATTTATAGTGGATTTTCCCATTAAAAATGATGATTTTCCATAGTTATGTTAGTTTACCAGAGGGTACCCTCTGGTTAACATCACCATTTTTAATGGGAAAATCCACTGTTTCAATGGGCCATGTTCAATAGCTATGTAACAAATTACCAGAGGGTAGATGGGAAAGAACATGAATTACCATAGCTAAACCATCTATAAGTCATATGGAAACTGGTGAACACTTTAGATACTAAGAACATGATGGAAACTGGCGAACTTTGATTGCCCTAGTCATATCGTGATCAATAAGTCTTAAGCCATCTCACTTTTCTTTCATGGTCGATAGTCCATTAATGTTCCATGCATCCTTGGTATCCCCATCATCGCCCCATCATATTCCGACAAAATTCTTCTGATATTCCATGATTTTTAAGAATACCCTCTGGTAATTTAACATAGCTATGGAAAATTGCCATTTATAGTTGATATACCCATTATATAAAAATGGTGATTTGCCATAGTTATGTTAGTTTACCAGATGGTAATATATTCGTGAATAATATTTTATGATAATATGTCTGATAATCATATTCCATATATTTCTCACCATAAGATATATTCAATATATGATATCCATATATTCCAAAATATGCCTTTCTGATAATCATAGTCCATATATTGTCATAAATATATCATGTAATATGATTTTTTTCAGGATGGATATGTGATGGTGGATAATCATATTCCATACATGTTACCCTCTGGTAAACTAAAATATCCATAGAAAAACACCATTTTGTAGAGGTCAATCAACTATAAATGAGGTATGTTCAATAGCTATGTTACAAATTACCAGAGGGTATGTAAATCCCATTGTCATCCCATTATTCACCATTATTAACCATAGAAAATCACCATTTATAGTCGTTAAATTACCATTTTCCTATGGTTTTCCTATGGTTTCATGGTGAGCTCCGCTGGACTCCGAGGAACATCTCCAACCAGGGCCATTGGAAGTCTTCCAGCTGCATGGGCCTTGGGACCCAGGAAGGACCCAGGAAGGACCCAGGAATCACCCAGTGGCTGGGTGGCGTAGAATCCATGAATTTAAGCAGTTTGTTCATCCCATATTTATATATTATATATAAATTGAGGATAAATATTATATATATACAATAAATATATATATATATATATATTCCGTTGATCATCTAACTGGTTTTTTTGTTCACCCATTTATTAAGTGGGATGTACCCCCAATTAAACGAATGGAAAAAAGATTGGGGAAGACTTGAAGCAATTGGGGAAATCCAGGATGGCTACCCAACAACAATCAGGGTTTAGTAAAGGCCTTCCATTGGGGTTTATGGGGGCTAAGAACTCCTTGATTTAGGCCTTAATGTTTGATTGACCGGCCTGAGGGGTACCTGTAGATTTCCTTGAAAATGTGAACGCCATTGGTGACAAAATCAAGAAATAACCTAAAACCAAAAACCAAACCACCAACCCCAACCGGCAGTGAACCAGTGGTTGAGGGATATATATCAAGAATAAACCGAAACATGTGAAAAGGCAGCTGATGATGACATATGCAGTCCTGATATTAAAAATGTACCCCCAAAATTACTTCTTCCAAATGCAGAACCATCTTCCAAACCTGTCTCTTGTGGGTCCATCGTCCAGGGGTACCAATCATGAGAAAATATCTACAAAAAGTAGTCAAAGCTATGGGAGTCTGACTGGTTCTCAAAAGTGATGAGACCTAAAACTTCTGATTTCCAGAAGACCACAATCCTTGTGTCGACAGAAGGATATATTTAATGCCACTTGCGACTACCGCATCCAAAGCATTCTTCCGTCCCCTCCAAGGATGGTGATTTTTTCCTATATGTCGGTTCTCATCAATACCCCCATTAGAGATGAATACTGGTGAAACCTCATTTCGGGTTCAAATCACATACCAATCTTGGTACATGTCCACATCCACCAGAAAATATGTTGATTCAGATATGATCTCGCCATTACAAATAAGTTCTGTCCTCCTTTTTTGTTGGCGGACATGCCCAATTTTGGTCAGTAGATACCCCTGTTTCTGTTGGTGAAATCTCTACTTTCGTTTTAAGTCGGTTTTCTTAGCAATTGGTTACATCAATCGTGGATGATGAAATCTAAAAGTTTGATTCTTATCAAGTTACCATCTGGTTATTTAACATAGCCATGGGAAATCCCTTATAAATGGAGATTTTAATGGGAACATCATCTATAAATGGGCCATTTTCCATGGCTATGTTAAATAACCAGAGGGTATCTGAAGTTCCGGCTGAAAAACCAAGTAATTCTCCAAGCCACGTCTGTTGTACCAGCCGCTGTTGGAGCTCTTTCAGCTTGCCTTGCGGAATCGGCGGTCCTGGACCTGAAATTTTGACTGGGTGACCCAACTGGAAGTTGTGTTTTTAGAGGTTTAAGTGCGAAAAATAGAGGTTTAACCAACAGAATTGCTGGGGGTTCCCCAACCACCTCGACTTTTTGATGGGTTTTCACCACCATGTTGGATGGTGAAACCATGGTTAAACCACCATTTTTCACATCATCTCCACCATCTCCACTCTCAACGCCACGACAATACCAGCGCTGCGCACCCGGATCTTTCTGCGCGTGGCGCCACTCATGGCAGCTGCCGACCACCTCAGAGGTGATTGGTGGGGTGCAAGAAGTGGTTCCAAAAAAAATCAGAAGTAGATAGACAAGTAAATATAAGTATGTATATATATAGTAGATGTAATAGGTGGATTTTACTTGTCTATCTACTTCTCTATATACCCCATGTATATATATATGCGTGTATATTTATATATGTGTGACTAAATCATACAATTTACCAACCTGAAATAAGTATGGGGATATATTTTAATGGAGATACAACTTCTAACTTATAATTATAACCAACAAATATTGGGATATGGGATACATGGTTTCTGGTAAATCTGGCAAATAACTATTGACATCTATTGCTGGGATACATACCATATGTCACATATGTAAATATGTATATTATATATATATATGAATAATCAGCAAAATTGTGAGTACTATATATATATATTGTATACAATCAAATATAGCAGGGAACATGATGATCAAGCCATCTTGCCTTCCAACAAAATGAAACAACCAAAGGTGAGAAACTCCACAAAAAAAATCATCAAAATGAGGATTGAGACTTTGAAGTGAAAGTTTTAACCCAGGAAAATGCGGATACCTCCAATGGGATAGGTAAACAACAAAGATACGGAGTTTGAGCAAGACAAGTTGTGATTAAACCCGACCAGAAAATTGGAATCTAACATCATGTGGCCATGTGGCCATCGAAATAACCAACCTTCCTCTAATCAAACATGAATATTTTCCAGTTAAACCAAATCCTCCATTCATGGGGATTTTCCCAGTGCCACGGTTGATAATTTTAGGGACATATTTGACGCCAGAGTCACCAGCATGTGATTGAACACGACGTCGCCGATGACGCGCAACTTCAGCCTTTGCTGAAAAAAAGAGCCCAGTGGATTCCCAAGCAAACAGCATCAGTATATGATGTAAGTCCATGAACAGTTCAGTGTATATTTGTATGTGAATATAGACGCATGAATGTTTGTTTGTGTATATACATGTATATATATATATACATATATGTGAAATTACATATACATGTTGTAAATATATATATATCGAAACTCACAATTGCATACGTCATGAATTTACGGCAGTTCCACGTACATGTACATGTCCATTGTACATGTCTGATATGCAAGTACGGGTTGGGAGCCTTGAGTCTGGTGGTTAAATCCCCACATGAACCCCTTGCCCAAGGAGCTCTCTGGCTTTGGTGCAGAGCTGTTTTAGCTCCTGCCAGAGTTTTGTTCGGCGAAGTTGAAGCGACAAAAAAAGAATGAAAACAAATACAATTTTGAGGTTTCCCAAAATGGGGGCGTACCCCAAATCATCTATTTGATGGGATTTTACATTATAAACTATCCAGCTATTGGGGTACCTCCCATTGCAGGAAACCTTCATTTACCATTCTGTAAAAATACAAAAAGATGTGCTGTTCAATCACCATTGAATGTAGGTCATGTTCCAAACAGGTGAAACACCATCGGTTTTTCATACGTTGGTTTACCTCTGGGTATGTGCTGATGGTCTCTTAAAAAAACAAAAACTATTATATATATATATACATATATATATATATATGTATATATATATGTGTGAAACATGGTGAAACCCAAGAAATGTGTTCACTGGCAGGAGACTGTTTCAGGATATGATTGATCACAGAAGTATGCTTGGTTGAATCCCCAGGACAATTTGGGCAACAGGCTACGTGTCGATTTCTGTGAATCGGGGTTTCACCAACATTTGGGGATTTACCCTCTGGTAATTTAACATAGCTATTGAAAATGGCCATTTATAGTGAGTTTTCCCATTAAAAATTGTGATTTTCCATGGTTATGTTAGTTTACCAGAGGGTAAGTGGATACCAAAGGACCCAGAAAACCCATGGCTATTTTGATGCACCCAAGCACCGGTCAAGCTCGAGCAGCTCGAGCCTCCCAAGAGCCAAGGCCTTCAATCTTTCCGTAGTCCTCCAGACGGGCGACCGGAAAACTGCCATAACCAGCGACCACCCAGCTTTCTGCCGCAGGAAGCCTGTAGAACGCTGTGTATATAGATTATATATATGTATACATGTGTGTATGTATGCTAACTTATATATATATATATATATATATATATCATAATATATTATATTATACACATTATATATACATATATATATGTGTGTGTTATTATATATGCATAACTGTATAATTATGTATATACCATCTATATAGATACCCCCTAGGAATCACACATAGCAATGGACAATTCCAAATTCCGAGGTTGTCATCCCAACAGAAATGACTTTCTTCGAGTGATCCCCACCATGACACACTATTCTGACATAGTTTCTGGCATACCATCTGGAAGTATGTATATATATGGTGAATATATATGTGTGTGTGTGGTGTGTATATATATATGGTGTGTATATATATATATATGTGGTGTGTATATATATATGGTGTGTACATACATATATATATATATGGTGTGTACATATATATATATATATATTCTGATCTTATCTGACATTCTTAGTATTATAGATATATACTATAGTGTATATCATAGTATCACTGTACTCTATGCAATGTATATTACTATCATTGTATATCATGACATGCTATTTTGCCATAATATTCTGACATACTATAGATACAATAGTATATATCATAGTATCTAAACTGTCACTACATAGTATCTTAGTTTCTGACATGTTTTTTTCGCAACTACAAGTGACATAGTATCTGGAAGTATATATATATATGGCATATATATTCTGACATTCTATCTGATACAGTATTCTTTCTGTAATGTGCTTTAACATTCTATCTGGCATCTATTCTGACATGCTTGCTGGCATATCTTCTGGCATTCTTTCTGGCATTATATCTGGCCATCTTTTCAGGCATTCATTCTGGTGTTCGGGTCTAGGCATGCCCCACAGCATCCGGAGCTGGTGATATGGCAGCAAGTGCAGCAAGCGGAGGAGAAGACGAAGGAGGACGAGGAGGAAGAAGAAGAGCGGCACCTTTATTACCCTCCAGTAAATTAACATGGACCCTGGCAGTCACCGGGGTTGGAAGATGAGTTTCCACTCAACATGTGTTATTTTCAGGGTCCAACTCTTAATTTACCAGAGGGTCATGGTAATTTAATGGTAGTTTATAGTTGTACCCTCTGGTTATTTAACATAGCCATGGAAAATCACCATTTTTAATAGGTAAACCATCTATAAATGGGCCATTTTCCATGGCTATGTTAAATAACCAGAGGGTATATCCCATAAACCAACCTTTAGATCATCCACCTGGCAGGTAACCGATGAGCGACACCTGCGGCTGGTAGCGGGCCCACCACTCGTGACCTCAGGGGGATGACGTGACCAATTACCATGACCGAAGCCTGTTCTCCCGAACCCTGGAATCATGGTTAATAAGGGAAATCATGCCCAAATGGCCTTAATTCAGGTTGGTGAATTATTGTAATCAACTGGGACAAAATGAAAAAATGGTAATAAAATGGTAAAATGGTAATAAACTGGGATGGTTTTTAAAACATCAAAGCCCCATTTTCTGGATAATTTTGGTAATTGGGAAGCCCCATTTTCTGGATAATTTTGGTAATTGGGAAGCCCCATTTTCTGGATAATTTTGGTAATTGGGAAGCCCCATTTTCTGGATAAT
>Ga0126342_10017880_pt1 | contig 12211 bp, 9 predicted proteins | sample Cyp1metagenome_FD_92528 | JGI IMG/M metagenome (GOLD analysis project Ga0126342, IMG submission 92528) | Coral microbial communities from Lord Howe Island, Old Settlement Bay, Australia - Cyphastrea 1 metagenome | ecosystem: Host-associated > Invertebrates > Cnidaria > Coral ... | reverse complement strand
GAGGGGCAAGAGGGGCAAGAGGGCAAGAGGGCAAGAGGGCAAGAGGGCAAGAGGGCAAGAGGGCAAGAGGGCAAGAGGAGAAGATGTGAAGATGTGAGGATGTGAAGATGTGAAGATGTGAAGATGAGAAGATGAGAAGATGTGAAGAACTCAAGATGTGAAGATGTGAGGATGTGAAGATGTGAAGATGTGAAGATGAGAAGATGTGAAGATGAGAAGATGTGAAGATGAGAAGATGTGAAGATGAGAAAATGTGAAGATGAGAATATGAGATGCAGACCCCCACTATTGGAAGAACCCTGCGCTCAGACGCTCTCGGGAAAAAAGACCCTGCTTGATTAGTTAGGAACTAGGGACTTATACTACCTATTTTTTTAGTGGAGGATTATGATAACCCATAGTAGGGAAACCGTTTTCAACCAACTAGTATAATGATATGGGATAGAGGATTTTATGTAATTAACATCAAACAACCAACCCAGTTCTAGTAAGTTTTAAAGTTATAAAACAACTTAGCTAACGAACTTGAGCACCACCCAAATATAAGTATACAACTAAACAATACCAGCTACTCATGTGTTGTTTCATCACCGATAAACCCTAGTGAACCCCAGTTGTTGAATTACACTGTAGTTTAACTTGCAATTATTACATAAATGTTGAATCAATATTGAAACCACATTGAAATGTAAAGTGACATTATAATTGTAGTTGAAATTTGAACTATAGTGAACGTTTTTGTAATGAATATATGTTACAATGGAATTCAACTAGTTGACACCAAATGTTTGTTGTTTGAACTTCGCTTTGCAGAATTGGTGGTGCCAATGACACCATTTTTTTTGTGAGTTTTTGTTCACGGTGCCCCCGGAACAGAACCAAAATAGTGGTTTAACCATACACAATTGAGCAGTGTTCAAAATCCCCGTATCATTCCAATAGACTGGTTGGTTTATACAATGTGGGGCCCCCCAGTTCTAAGATGGTTTATAAACCCCATTAACTATAGTTGTTATAGGTACCAAAAACCATAGTTATTGGAGTTATTTGCACCAACTGAACGCTATCGTAAACGGGGGCCCCACTTTGTAGGGATTCCCATATTGGATCATGGTTTGGCTCATCATATGGAGACATGGGGATATGATTGATACATTATGGCTGATTGGTCAAAATAGACCTACCTGGCTTCTTGGTGATAAAAGGGATACCTGTCAATCAACCAGTGTAGTGGGATGGGATACGGGTATTTTTCACAGCTCGATTTGCTTGGAATTTGATACGTCGAACCGAGCTGAAGACAGCTTTCTATCTCCAGGGGCACTGCAAAGGACCAGTGCCATTTCAAGTCCAGTACAGCTTCCATTCTTCCATTGGCTCCGCTGCAAGCCGGCACATACAACAACGCTCAGGGAAAAACTGCGAAAGGTGTTGGTCATACCATTGACTTTCGAAACCTGATTATTCGTTTGGGCATGATTACAAAGAGCATGTGTACATGATCTTGGGTCGAGCACAGTCGTTGGAGTGGTCTTTCTTTCGGAATTTGCCTACGACGTCAGACAGAGAGCTGGATCTCAGCATCTTCGAAACTCGGCTGCCGTCAAACCCCACCCCCACATCCACCCATTCAAAATTATGATTTTCCATAGCTAAATACCTGTAACTATATCGCCCATAGACCCTAGTTGTAGTCATGTTCACCAAGTTTGCTATCTTTGGTGCCTCACATTGTAGTGACCCCCCTATATTTGATGATCATAAATTTGTTAATCCTTATTAATCACTTCAAATCCCTAGAAATCACCCAATAAATCACCCATAAAATTCCTATAAACCTGACTTTCCCGCATGTTTTTTTTTTGGTTGCCATAAAATCCATGCAGATCGTCGACCGGCAGGCCGAAAATCCGGAGTTGGAAGCCGCATGGCTCAGGGAGGTGCGAAAAAAACTGACCCGGTGTCGGAGAAATGGGAAGCTAAGCTGATTTATCATGTTTATAGCTCAGAAAACTCAGGTTGATGGTAGAGATATTGTAGATATTATATCTATGGTGAATGTCTTTTTGCATGTTTACGGTCAAGATTGCTTGATATGTATTTCATATACATGTGGAACTGGGCGGGAATTTGATGATTACCCAAGTACCAACTTAGCAGCAGTGCACATTCAAGAAGTCTTCGGTCCAGTAACTGGTTGGATCTGGTTGGTTTGGAGTTCCTTCCTCCTAATCTGATCTGGTTGGTGGTTTGGAATATGTTTTTCCAGATATTGGGAATTTCATGATCCCAACTGACGAACTCATATTTTTCAGAGGGGTAGGTCAATCACCAACCAGTAATTCTTGGCTGAAGAACTCATATTAACATGGAGGGATTGTATCCATGTACACTTCATTGTTTCTTGCGGTGTCAGATGGGGATGCTGCAAATCCTACACCGGAGTTCAACGTAGGCTGGGAATCAGAAGCCGGTAAGGCAAGATCTGGTGGGTGGTTTCAAACATTTGGATTATTGTTCCATATATTGGGACGAATCAGCCCAACTGACTAATATTTTTCAGAGGGGTTGAAACCACCAACCAGTCATGTTTAACTAACATTTGGATTATTTGTCCATTTCATATATGGGATACCCTCTGGTAAACATACAAAAAAATATTGAAAATCACCATTTTAATGGGGTAAACTAACATAATTATGGAAAATCACCGTGCTATTCATGGGTAAATCAACTATTTCTATGGCCATTTTCAATAGCAAACTGTTAGTCTACCAGAGGGTAATCCTTCCCATTGACGAACTCATATTTTTCAAGATTGTTAAAACCACCAAGCAGATATTCACAAAACGAAACCCTGGCTTACTATTGGTTCAATTCATTTTGCTGGCCCAATTTTCCTGGATTCCTCCCAATGTGTATTCCAATCTTCCCCACAAAGCGGTGCCCCATAGATAGCGTTCAGTTGGCGCAAATATCTCCAATTTCACTATGGCGTATGGTACGCAAACAACGAACTAGTTTTCATGGTGTTTATAAACCATCGTTCCATCACTGGGGGGGCCCACATTGCAAGGAGTATCATTCCCAATGACCATTTTCCACGTGTTCCGTCCTTGTCCCCAGTTTTCCTCGAGGATCATGGTGGGGTCAACCCTGGCTAGATACCAACAAGTACTGGCATTTTTTTGCTATCCATGGTAAAACAGTGATAAAATACCATGGTAAAATGTACATTCACCAGCTAAAAACATCTATTGTTTGGGTATCTTAGCGATTCATCTTCAGACATTTGCCCTTCAGGTGGACATGGAAAGCCTGCGAATGGAGCGTTCCAAGAAGCGTTCTGCGAAGTCCAAGAGGTGCCGACGAGTGGGACCTAGGTGGGGCGACCTTAGCCTGATGAATGGGGCACCACCTTATCAAATCAAAGTCATTAAAAGGTTTTGTATCACTTATATCAGCATGAATATTGAGTGGTTAAAACAACCAATCAAAGTTTATGTATCATTTTTGTTATCACCAGAATATTGATGCTTAAAGCCGCTATAAGTGATGGTTAAGTCACCAAATTTCAATCCGCTCTACCCATAGCGGATGCCCCGGGAAGACCATCAGGTCATCTGCGCCTACGATGATGAATGATGAACGCGTGGGCTATCGAAGCGTCGAATGTCTCAGAGGGGCTTTTGGCATTGGGGAGAGGACTGGTGAGTTTCACCTCATTATGTGTTAATGATGGGATAATAATGGCCATCTAGTAGCTAGGTTGCCTTATAAGTGACTTAACTATGGTTTATGGAAGATATACAATTATATAACTATAGTTGATGGGATAATATTGGGATACTATACAATGACATGGCCATGGCTACTAGTTATATACAACTGGCTATTTCTTTGGGATTAGACATGAACCATAAATGGGGTTTTGTTAGTACTTATAATTTATAACTAAAGGACCATAACTGTGGTGAATTTAACCTCATTATGTGTAATGTGACACACATGACACATGAGAACTTTTTGTTTTTGTGGTAAACACAACTCCGGTCAGATTTTTTCGACACACTTTCTATTGATTTTGACTGTGATATATGGGAATGTAGTTTTTTTGAGACCAGGGAAAAAAAACAACATGTAGATAATTTTGCGAACAAACATGGGATAGGACCCACAAATCATGTTGGGGGATGGCTATGCCCATAATTAAGAAAAACACGATACCCCATCAATCTATATAGCAGCCCAAAAAATGAAGCACACGTAACACTATGATGGATTTTGTCTATGTTTTCCTAATGCCCAAAAATGAAGCACAAAGATAAACACTATGTTGCTATGAGATTATGAGTTTGTCTATGTTTTTGATTAATCATTCAACATTACTTCCTGCAATGTGGTGCCCCCAAACGTTAAGTTTTTTGGTTTATAAACCCCATGAAAACTAGTTTGTCATTTGCGTAAACCATAGTGAAATTGGAGTATAGGTACCATAAACCACAATTAATGAATAGTTATAGGTACCATAAACCATATTGAAATTGGAGTTATTTGCACCAACTGAACGACCAATTCGTCAACGGCCCCACCTGAGGTCAGATCGCCTAGTGGAACCGTCACGGTTCCCATTTTCCAGTCCAAGGAGGGAGCTAGGCCACGGCGGTCGGGGACCGGGCAGAAATTCGTCGCCAAATTCACAACAGGAATGACATTACAGAGTACTAATAAGTATAGATTTTATAGGGACAAAAAAAATATATATATATATCGTATTTATTTAGTGATTTCGTAGTCTATAAGTCATTTTTCATTATTTTTGTCGGATTTTAACTTCTCTATCTTTTGGGTGTTGCTGTGTCACGTACGTTGTATACACAAACAAATACATTTAATTGCAGTTGTTTGAAAGAAATATCTAGTTGAAACATATGTTTGAATGTCTAAGGTATATTTGTTTGTGCATTTTTGTTGGACACATATATTTGTTTGTGTGTATTGTTGGTGCAACTGAGGGTTGCCGGGGCGAGTTCTAGATTCCCTTCCTAGGAATTAAGCATGAATTAACCTACAGCTAGTTGGATGTCAAATTTATCACCTATAGCCCACTCAGATGCACATTTCCATGCAAGAAACGGCCAGCAAATGCCCTTCAGCCATGGGATAGCCATCCGCAGGTACTACATGTCTCCGTTCACCTCCAAACGCGTCGCTATACCTTGAGATCGCAAAAAAGTGCGGTGCCAATTTTCATAGCAGATTTGGGTTGGAGAGACGGACAACGAGGTTTTGTTTGACGCATTTTTTCGATCCCATTTTGAGCAGTGCCTAACATACCAAGTGAGAAGTTGATATAGGAGATCTAGTAAGTCTACTTACCAGATGGTGGTTTCAAACATGGTCAGACGTGTTTTACGCTCAAACCTAATGCCTGGAATGATGCTCCCAACTGACGAACGGTTTTTATTTTTCGAGGGGTGGCTCGACCACTAAGCAAATGAGAAACGATTGGTTCGGTCAGAATTTGGGAAAAAATCTAGCTGGGAAGGAGACTATCTCATGTAGAGTGTCTCCTTCATGATCAGACATTTCGATACATTTTGCAGACTGGCCAAGAATAGCAAAGTAGACCAGAGATTGTGTTTGTTCGTTGTGGTTTGTTTCTAACTTTGCCCTTTCCTCTTGCAAGGGTAGCTCTGCTTCCTTTTTATGGAATGCTCTCAATTTGCGCATGCTCTAAGGGTTTATTTCATCGGAGAAATACATGACATACGCATTGCATTGTCAAATGGGTGTGTCTGAAAATAGTGTGAATCATGGTCCTAATTTTCCTTATTGAACACGCCCTTTTTGGGGATACACCGACACCATGTCCAGACAACCCAAATGTTCTTCCAATTGATAATCCTTTGCGACAAGCACATTCTTGGTTGCACGTGGCTCACAGGAAGCTTCATTGCACAGCATGAGCAGATCATCCAGAGCTGTCGGAAAGGTCCAACCTGTTGCGTCAGCTCGAACATGCTTCGAGATATTGCACCAAATTCATAACAGCTCACCCCATGAATCCAAGGTAAATCATATATGCCTCCATGATCAGTAGGATAGGGTTGATCAGATGACATCAGTGGACTTGAACGGTTTTTTCATTCAACCCTGTGAGTCAAAACCAACCAGATCCAAAAACTACATCAATTACTGGTTATTACTCCTTGGTGGTTTTTCCATATTGGGAATGTCATAACCCCAACTGACGAACTCATGTTTTTCAGAGGGGTAGGTATACCACCAACCAGATTATTTTTTTTTTCAGATATGTGTTCTTTCTCCTTAGATACAGACGATGTTTTTTTTTCCAGATACCCTCTGGTTATTTAACATAGCCATGGAAGCCATGGCCCATAGAAATAGATGATTTTCCCAGCTATAAACCTCCATATATTTTTGGGGACGTTCCAGTTCGCTATGTTAGTCATAACCAGATGGAAAATTACCATTTTTAATAAATGGGCCATGTTCCATGGCGAACTGTTAGTCATAACCAGATGGTCTATGTTTTTTCTCCCCCAAAGTCGGAGATATGATGGATGCTGGATCAACCATGGTTTACTCGTGACATCTCGTGACGAATCGTCATCCACAGTTATGGTCCGAAATACCGGTCAAAAGTACTTACAACATCTTATAACCATTGAAAAGGTCATGGTTACTATAAATAAGTTTTGGTTCATGTACTTATAACCCCTACTAACCCATTTTTGAAATGTATAGTATTGTATAATATTGTATAATTCCATTGAAACAACCAGTTACAACTAATAGCCATGGCATAAAACTCCAAGAATCCGTTCTTGAACGACGTCCGGTCGTCATGGACGATGCCAAAGCGGCAGCGGATGGGATTTTGGATTCCCTGAGACAACTGGTGATGCTTGGAGTGAAAACCCTTGGTGAAATGGTGGATTAATGGTTTCAATAGTGGATTAATAGTGGGATATTAATGGGATATTATTAAAATATAATGATATTAATAGTATCAAGGTCTTATGAAAGGGAGAGAATGGAAATTCAATGGGATTAATAACGGATTTATAGTGGATTAATTGTGGATTTCATGATTTTCCTGGTGGTTAATAGATGTTTTGCTAGTGATGAATAGTGGTATAGTGGTGGATTCATACAATGTGATGCCCCCTAGTTATAAATTGGTTTATAAACCCCATTAACTATAGTTATAAGTACCATAAACCACAGTTATTGGAGTTATAAACCAACTTAACTATCTAGGGGGCACTACTTTGTAGGTATGTTGAAACGTTGGTGACATGATGGTGAATGTCATGGGATAGTGGTATAATGATTGCACAATTGGATTTAATGTGATTTAATGGGGTGTAATGGGATTTTTCTTGGATTAGCTACTTCTCTGGTCGGAATGGGCGACCAGCGAGGAGCTAGGCATCAGGTAGGCATCAGGTCGATCCCGATAGCATCGTGACTTTCTGCTAGCCAGTCGGCATGGGGCGACTGGCAGCAAATTACTACAGTTATGGCCATGGCTATGAATTATAACTGGTTATAAATTTTCATTATACACTTTATAGATGGGGTTTTCTCAGTACTTATAACTGGTATTTCGGACCATAACTGTAGCCTTCAAAAGATGGGTAGACCCAGGAAAACTCCGACAATGTCAGGACCTCCTTAAGATATACCAATGTTTTACCCTTCAGGCATTCAAACCCGCGTTGCCAGTTTTTTTTGCAACATACGTCTCCAACCCACTACCAAGACTAACTGGCTCACATGTTTTGAAATATGAACCGAACATAGTGTTGATTTAGTATCCCAGGATGTTTCCCTCAAAACTAGTCACCATTAAATCACTGTTAATTCAACTGTTAATCCATCATGAGTTACTATTTGTCACTATTAAACCTATCAAATTCTTCTTACTAGCTATTAAGCAGCATTAAAACCACCATGAATCCACTATTAACCACTAATAATCACAATTAAACCATCACCATTAAGCCACCATTAACCCACCATTCAACCACCATTAAACGTCACTATGAATCCATCAAATCACTATTAATCACTATTGATCACTATTAGATGGTTAATTAATCCACCATTAACCCACCATTAAACCACAAAGAATCCCCAGAAAAAACCCTACAGGATGGGGCCCCCCAGTTATAAGTTGGTTTATAAACCATTATAATCCCCATTAACTATAGTTATATCATATCTACAGTAAACCATTGTTAAGCCACTTATAAACCAACTGAACGCTATCGAACGGGGGCCCCAGCCTGTATGAAGTCCCACCATCAATGAGGCGCATCCCCCGGTGCCAAGGAACGCCTTGGCGTCGCTGGTGCCCAGCAGTGCGGGGCGCGCCTGTGCCACCGATGCTGTGGATGCCAGGTCGCTACCCGCGCTGACGAAGGCGGACATGCAGATTTCATGATGTGTTTATTTTTCATCGGAGATAAATAGCTAATCCAAGAAGTACAAAGTGGTGCCCATTCCGACCAGAGAAGTAGCTAATCCAAGATAAATCACTACAAAGTGGAGCCCCCAATAGTTAAGTTGGTTTATAACTCCATTCACTGTGGTTTATGGTACTTATAACTATAGTTAATGGGGTTTATAAACAAAATTATAACTAGGGGGCACCACTTTGTAGGTATGTTGAAACGTTGGTGAAATGATGGTGAATGTAACGGGATAGTGGTATAATGATGGCTCAATGGGATTTAATGTGATTTAATGGTGATGAATAGGGAATAAACCAGCACAAATCGGTATGTGAATGGGAAATACCATCTGGTTATTTAACATACTGTGGATGGTTGCGAAATCCTGCACCAGTTGGTAACTATTGGTAACTCTAAGACACTATAAATAATCGGATTATAATGGGATAAACCATCTACCAACTGGTGCAGGATTTCTTCCATCAACAGTAGCTATGAAAAATGACCCATTTACAGAAGATGTTGATGTTTTTTGTTGATAATGATTTGCCAATTTACTTTCATCTACCTACTAGATCACTGTTTGCTGTAGGTAGATCATCATACATAATCTATAAATGTTCCATTTTCCATAGCTAACTAACCAGATGGTAAATGAGTTGATGGGATTTGATGGGAATGAATAGGACTAATGGAAGCTAGTTTTATTTTGGTGATTTGATGGTGTTTTGATGGTGATTTAGCGGGATTTTATGGAAGTTAATGGGACTTTATAGGGTTTGATGTGATTTGAATGGATATTGATGATGATTCAATGCTGATGTAGTGGGAATAATATGTTGATTTAATGGGACTTAATGGGAGATAATAGAAATTTTGATGATTATTTAATAGGGTTTAGCGGTGATTTAAAGTGATACTGGTTGGTGGTTTGGAACATTTTTTATTTTCCATATATTGGGAATAATCATCCCAACTGACTAATAATTTTCAAGATGGTTAAAACCACCAACCAGGATATTTATGATGATTTAATGGTGATCAATGTAATGAGACTTAAGGTTACTTACTGGCTGGGATTTCATCGGTAGGAACTGGGTTGAAGGTGCCGCCCGGCCTAGTCGGCTTTATTACCAGCGGGGACATTTTTAACCATGAGATATCCCAAGGAGGAGTTTTCACATGCTTTAATGAATTGAATTTTGCTGGTATTCATCATAATTTGTGGTGTTTCACCATAAAGTTCTAAGTTTTTCGCAAAGAACTTGGGCTGGGCTCCAGGTTCAAACCATAAATATTGAAAGATTCAAGCCATAAGCATAGTGATTGCTTGAAACTGGCATTTGGATGCATTTGGGGCATTTGGCTCCAGGGTTGAACCTAATAAAAATGAGAAAACCATTGTGTGATCTTAAAAGTAAAAAAACGATGTTAGCATAACCCAGATGGTCCATGTATGGTGTATTTACCAACATTTGGGTGATTTTTAGCGCCGATTTTTTGAGGACCTGGTCGTAAAAGAAACATCAAGCGGTATGATTTAGCCCTGAGCTAATGCTCATGATTGCTTATTCATGTCGGTATTACTAGCTGTTGGTATGTTATGGTGTTTCCCTGGGTCCACCGGGTTTGGAAATTTTGATGGGATTGCAAGCAGTTGGTAGTATGGACATGTAATCTGACCCATGAAGGATTCATTTACAGATCTTGGGATCTCCTTTGAAACTGACGTCTGTGCTTGAGACATTTCGTGGCGCAAAAACGCCGCTGCTGCAATTGGAACCTGGGAACAGTTTGCCCTTCCAACTTCTATGAACCAAGTGCATACTCCGAATCATTCAGCCCGTGACGTTATTCCCACAGTTATGGCCATTTATGAAAGTTATAACTGGTTATTTCAGTGGGATAAAAAACATGTTATAAATGGTGTTTTCTTAGTACTTATAACTGGTATAACTCGGGCCATAACTGCAGTTCAGTGGTTGTCTTAAACAATCATACGCATCGGCATTGCCTGGCTTTGCGTCTCCCGGTGATCGACTTCCGAGGGAGTCCATCCTTCGATTGCTGAAGCAACACTGGACTACCGAGCGTAGAAGCTGCGGTGATGCGCCCGTTGATGGGGTTGTGGATTATACCCACAGTTATGGCCCTTTACCAGTTATAAGTACTTATAACCCCATTTATAACATGTATAATCCCACTTATAACCAGTTATAACTAATAAATGGCCATAACCGCAGTTTTGCCAATTTTTCGGGTTGATCTATTATCTAGATTTATTTGCAGTATATAAATGATGAATTGTCTTTTGATCCAGGTTTAAATGGGTGAATGTCAAGCCCGGAAAAACCCTGACTAATTATTATGAATTGGTGTGGTTACCACCAAAATAGTGCCAAACTTCTTTCAAAAAAATAGCCTTTTGATAAATTGATGTTTGTTAATCCTGGGTAAACATCATAATCACAGTTAATTCCAGGTATTCTGGTCTCACCCCTAGTCGCCGACTGTTCTTGTAGGCAGTCAAACGACTCTGGTTCGAGACACACTTCGATCAGGCGGGAACCCCCGCGTTCCCCGCAGGGTCCGGCTGGAAAGGAATGGTGCAAAATTAAGGTTCAGGTGGCTGTGTCTTAGATGAGGTTTACTTCAGTTTCTGCCAATTTACATGGGGGGCACAGTTATATATGGCCATTTATGAAAGTTATAACTGGTGATTTCAGTGGGATTATACATGTTATAAATGGTGGTTTTCTTAGTACTTAAAACTGGTATTCAGGGCCATAACTGCAATGATCATAGACCCATGGATTTCGAGATGCCCTTTCAGACAAAGCCATGTATAGATAGTAGGACAAAGCCATGTACACAATGTGGTGCCCCCAAACGTTATAGATTGCTATATAAACCCCATGAATACTATAGTTATTTGCGTACCATAAACCATAGTTATTGGAGTTATTTGCACCAACTTAACTATCGTTTGGGGGCACCACTTTACAAGGTACTGTATTTGCTTTACACCTGAAGGGCGGAAACAGAAGGCCAACAAAAAACATTCTATTAATGTTAAGTCTTCAAGATCAGCGTAGCCATGGTATCGGTACAAGGTGGTGCCCTTCAATTATGTTTGTTGATTTACAATTCCAATTCAGTATAAATGTATACATCATAAAGCCATATTCAAATATATATATATATATATATTTCATAAAATCCAGCTATGACATATTGTTTATTATATGTTTACAATCAACTTAGCTATCGTTTGTGGCACCACCTTCTGTGGATGTTACATGATGTTACTATTCTTGTGTATTCCTATCACCCCAGATGTTTCTTATTCTACAATGTGGTGCCCCCCAGTTATGAATTAGTTTATAAACCCCATTAACTATAGTTATAAGTACCATAAACCACAGTCCTCCTACGTCTCATGCATAGGAGTGAAGGGGGACGCGCCCTACCTTGCCAAAACAAGGCAACCAGGAAACCCACAGCCTCCAGTAGCAAGAAACCCTGTGAAGGGATCTGTCACCAGTGTGATGCTGGAGGAGAAGACCTTCCCCATTCAGTGCCATTTGAACAACTCGGAGTTGAGGAGCCTGTGTGGCTTCAGACAGTGGGGCTGGATGATTGCGCTGAGCCTGGCTCTCCCTTTAGGCAAATACCTTCCGAACGTGATGGAACTCCAGGTTCCTTTGTCCAGCTGTTTCGCTATG
>Ga0126342_10017879_pt1 | contig 12211 bp, 10 predicted proteins | sample Cyp1metagenome_FD_92528 | JGI IMG/M metagenome (GOLD analysis project Ga0126342, IMG submission 92528) | Coral microbial communities from Lord Howe Island, Old Settlement Bay, Australia - Cyphastrea 1 metagenome | ecosystem: Host-associated > Invertebrates > Cnidaria > Coral ... | reverse complement strand
TCCGGCAGAGAACACTGTGGATCGCGGGTCGCAGTTGAGCAAGGACGACGAGGACGACGAGGACGACGAGGACGACGAGGAGGACGAGGAGGAGGAGGAGAGGAGGACGAGGCAGGAGGAGGCAGAGGAGGAGGAGGAGAAGGAGGAGGAGGAGGAGAAGGAGGAGAAGGAGGAGGAGGAGGCAACTGACATAAAATCTAACAACCCTCACCTGGCAGGTGGGGAAAAATACCAAGATCTCACACTAGCAATGAAGCGAAATGTACGACCTTAGCGCTCAGACTTTACACATGGATAAAACAAGGCAAAAGATTTCAATTTTCTCTCTGCCTCACGGTATGCCTCGACAAAGTTTATATATGTCGTTCTTCATTCATGATTTTAGGAGTTGGAAAGGAAAGCTTTGTTGCCAGTGTCTGCATGGGTGTGCATGACATGAACTTCCACTTGAACACAGTCACTGGTTGCATTGAAATATATAGAACAATCAGCCCTCTGCCCGAGCCAAGGCAAACCGTCGCCAATCAATGTAGTTGGGATGGGGAAAGGGCCCCCCTCCCAAAGGTTCTTGTGGAACCAAAAAGAAAGTGCGTAGTCACGGGACGAAAGAAAAGCCATGTCGTCGGATCTGTAAAAAGCGTGGTCACTTCGTTAGCTCGGAGATTGCTGGATGCCATTCGTAAAACCACCAACACGTCTGACATAGCCAACTTTCTCTCTTCCAACAAAAAAGCTCATGTCGATGGAATGGTCTTCAAGCCCAAACGGACACTCAAGAAACGTGCTCGAGGTCTTGCATGGCACCGGTCCCCCGAGACAGATGCCAGTCGCCGTAAACAGACTGCAAAGGCAAAGGGTATGAAAAGATCGCCAAAGACAAAGCTATCAGTGCGCCAAAGACCTTTGAAGTCCAAAAGCAGACGTCCCTTCACTGAAAGAGAGACCAAGAATGCGTATTTCGCGTTGAAAAAATCCGCTTGGGCCTGGACACCCCAACAATGTCACAATTGTGGCGGTTCTGTGGTCTCCTGCGCTTGGTTGAAATCCGCAGAACGAGGTTGGGGGTCTTGATTTACATGCTTTTCTGGACATTTGTTTTCAATTTTTCCGAGGAGCAAGACAAACTCGTCATAACAAAATTCTCCAATCCAAAGTGACTTGTTCCGCCACATTCCTTGGTGCCTTGTTAGGTGAAGGACGACATTCTTACCATTGTCGAGAATGTGGTTCCCGCAGAGATGTTTTGGCATGGAGCTCTTTGACTGTTCTACGCTTGCCCCTGGTCATGGTTTGGCGTGTGAAGCCACCGCCAGAAAGCAAACGCAAAATTGACACTTGTCACCTGTCCCAGCTTTTTCTTCCCAAAGCTCACTTCAAGAACACCATCCTGTTTACTGACGGAGCACCTGCCTACCCGGCTGTGGCAGAGAAGTTGAATGTACAGCATGAATTTGTGAACCACTCCAAAGGCCAATTTACAAAGACAGTGTGCCGTGTCCAGCGAGGCAGCCCAAAGGTGCTGGCCCACTGGTACAATAGATTGTTACTGGAAGGCCTGTAAAAACATGTTGCCAAGTAGCCTGTCTAGCCAAAGTCCAATGATCATGACATATGTCAAGGCTTGGCAATGGCGATGCATACATCGAAATGCTGATGTGTGTGACATCACTGCAAAGACGGTCCGCAAGTTGATGTGATGGAAAAGAGTCGCTGGCGCTGTGGCGACTTGCGGTGTTGGCCAGATGTTGATATCATGGTGATGTCTTTAGGCACGTCAATTCCATTGGGATTTATGGACAATCATTGTTTTACTGCAGTGGGAGTCAAAAAATGCATGTTGAAACCATCCCAAAAACGTAACGTTTTTTGAGGGTGTTCAACATTTTTTTTTTAGCTCCCACTGCAGTAAAAGAGTGATTTCATCAATCCCAATGGAATTGAGGTGCCGAAAGACATCACCATGATATAAAAATGTGGCAAATACCAAGGTTTTCATGGAGAAGGACATCACCATGAACATGAAAATTGATGAAAACGCTGGGCCGATTTCCGGGCCGTTCGGATAGTTGTGTATGCGTGATATCCGAAGAATGGGAACACACACACATTTATAGCTACAAAGTGCCCCTACCACAGATGGGGAAGACAATGAGTCTAGATCCAATGTCTATGGTATGAGCTGCAAATATCGCGAGAGAAATCAATTCCAGAATGGAATTGGGTACTGTCTAAGGGTTTCCTATTTGCAGGAAACCCCTATATTTGGGACTAAGATGGACTAAGAACGTTTAAAACCATAAAATTTCTACTGTACCAATCCAATGAATGTTGTGGAGATATGATGAGATATGGCTAGGGACAAACGTCTTTCCATTTTCAAGGGCCATGAGCATCCATAGATCCCAGCTATTTGGATGTTCACCACAGCCTCTCAGAGCGGGCCAGGTTTGCTGTCGACGGAGACGGTGAAGAGGGTGCAGCGCACCGGACGGGAACTCCGAGTGAAAATGGTCAGATCGGTCTAGTCATTGGGGTACCTGGATACCTATGGCAAACACAACATGGGTATAAATGGATATAAATGGCACATGTTAGCATTCAACCATCCACTATTTTGGGCAACAAACAGTTTGAACCATTCCCAAATGGGTATGGGTCAACCAGTTTGAGCCCCAAACTGAGCAAGATGAACGTTCCAACATGACAACCGCAACTAGGTCAACATCCGTGTGTGGAAAGGCAAGCAAAAGTTACCCATATGGTCCAGTTCTGTAGGTGGAAACCCATGCACTCTTGGTGAATACCCTCCATGACTCATAGGAAGATGAGCAATGGTGAAAACTACGGACAAGAACGAAACACCACATGATTCAGGTTCGCACCGACTCCTATTTTGAGGCATCAGTTTCGAACTACAAACGGGTATTGCAGTTCTATCAAACATGAAATGAGATGGTGTCACTTTCCACCATGGAAATGACATACATGAAATGAGACCCTATCAGATTATTTGGAATTGGTGATTGGACCACAATGTCTCGGGATGGCTCCACTCCTTTGATCCGTCGACTGTGGCAGGTGCGTTTGCTGTACAGTAAGCTTGGCTATGCGGCCGCCGCGCCACCCCCTGAGTTGCTGGAAATTCTGGATGTGGCCGAGATCCGGCGAGAGAACAAAGTCTTCTTCACCGGTCTTGAGCCAGATGTATAGAGCTCTGGCAAATTCCCCAAGGGATTCGGCAAACGATCTGATGTATATTTAATATATTTAGATTATGTATGATTATGTGATATTGGGGATGTGAAACAACTTCATATGATTTGGGTGTATCTGAAAATGGGGGATTAACCCCACATGGCAATTCTAAAAGGACAAGCGATGATCACCCATTCGTTTTTTGGGGTACCCTATTTTCAGACCAACCCATCTGGCTGGGTATTGAAAGTACTCCTTAATCATAAAGAGATCTGACTGTCGCGAAATAGCTTATACCCTCTGGTAAACTCACATAACTATGGAAAATCACAATTTTTCAAGGGAAAACATCACTATAAATGGTGATTTTCCACAGTTATGTTAAATTACCAGAGGGTAACTTATTTATGATTTATGACGTCGATTGATGTCGGTTACGGTTGTTCCTTTTTTAGTGGTCACATGTGGGAAAAACATGTTCCCATGACGGCATCTTTTCCAGGACCTTTTGCCAATGCTCATTGAAACTAGTCACCGCGAGCGCCCTGACTTCCAGGAGGAGAAATGCTTCCGATGTACAGGAGCACAACGGCATTTCCCACAGAAATTCAATATATCCGAAGTTCTTTGTTTTGGGTATATATACATATGTATATGTACTGTATATATGTAGCTATATATACGTATATGGATCAGAATACATATACATTACATATAGATTTTCACAAACAAACACGCACGCACACACACACATGATTATATCTGATTATGTATATACATACATACCTATGCACATGTCTTTGTATTTACAAAGGCATGTTGGTGATACTTACCATATTTGCCCCCAAATGAAAGTGTGGAAGGGGCACGGTCTATTTGCGGTTTCACCACCGTTTTTTGGAGCACCGATTTCGGTGTCACCAAAGGACAGCATCGGTGCTTGCAGACTCCGGCCAGAGGAAATCCTGTATGGGGTCGGATTCAATAGCAGACAAATTAAAAGGCAGCTGGTGGACTGATTTCCAGATATGCCTACATCCCCTTGACCATGTGAAGAGTACTTGCAGCTTCTCCCTGTTTTCGCCTGCGTTTGAACCGAGATGTTTTGTCCCACTGTTGAAACAGGGATGCCCAGTCCACTCCACTGCAAAAAGTGATTGGCGACGGTTCCAGCAATTCCCCGCATTGATGCTCCTGCTTTTGTACATCAGTGCGGCATGAGTTTTCATGTGAGTTGCTCTGAACCTCCAAAATCCAGTTGTAACGGTTTATCATAATTTTCCTCATTAAAATTGTTATTTGAATGAAGGTATACTATGTACATTTTCAGACAGACCCATGTGAATTTCCATGCTGTTAATTTTTGACATTTCGACATTTTACCAATGCATGGTCGTTGATTGTAATTTGACCATTGAAGCACCAGGACAATAACGACCATGGTTAGCTTCGAAATCGGACAGTCATCCCAGTTCTGGGTTATCCCATCTGTCAGCTCAGTCTCAGCTCTATCTCTCTATCTCTGTATATCTCTGTATCTCTCTATCAATATATCTCTCTACCTAACTTAACCAAGATCTAATCAAATCTAATCTACTCTAAATCGAATCCAATCTAATTTTTATTTTATCTAATCCGATCTATATGATTTTTGCTTATCTATTTAACACTATCTTACCTGATCTTATCTTATCTCATCTTATCCTGTATATTTATCTATTTATCTATCTATTTACCTAATCGACCTAATCTACCTACCTATCTCTGATTCCTTCTTTCTTTCCTATCTATCTATCCATCCATCCGTCCATCCATCCATTGTAAATATATATATATGTCTACTAGTAACACCAGAGTATTGTATAGCAGCATTGAAGGTGTTTACTTCCATTCCTGAGATGAACCTCCCCAGGTCGGGGCGCGACACGGGACCCGTGCTTCACGATGGATTCTACAAGCTGGCTGCAACGGTCACCAGGCGGTCCTTGAAACCTAAGGTGACATGTCAACCCACGACAGATGGTAGTGGGACAGCAACAATCTGAGCTTTTTGTCACCTACGACAGATACTTTTTAAGGTGGTTTTGGCGATATGTTCTATTTTTCTTGGGGTTGGAACATCTCTATATATCTCTATATGGTCATGTCCCGAATCATTTCGCAAATCTCACCCACAGAAGAAGAGTGTTGTCATTGAAGAGACATACATTATTCTTATGACTACCCAAGGATATTTCACTTTAGCCAATTGTAGAATATCGTACCAATATTGTACAATTCAATCAAGCACACCACCTCTTGGGGAATTTCAATCAGCAACGTCCAGGCCCGAGCCCAGTTTGCGGCAAAAGGCAGGGGGCCCAGAGCCATGGGAATCTCAACGAGAGCACTCCTTCGGCCTTTCTTTTTTTCACAATCAGACCGGAAAAACCGTTGTTGGAGGGATATTCTTCAGTGTCCCCGATCAATAAATGTCCCGCAAATCTTTGTTTTATCATGCAAGTTGGTAGGCTTTTGCTGGAGTTGGGCCGGGAAGGATGAGTCCACCGGTTTTTGTATTTTTTGGTAGCTTCAACCTTCCAATCGCGATGCACCCTCCTAACCGCTCTCCTCAGAGGACACCCCATCGCAACAAGATGCCAATGGCCACCAACACCAACAGCGCCACCACTACTGCTACGCAGAAAAAGAAGAATAAAGAAAGAGAAAAAAGAGAAGAAGAAGAAGAAGAAGAAGAAGACGAAGAGGAAGAAGAAGAAGAAGAAGAAGAAGAGGAAGAGGAAGAGAGGGAACCAACAAAAGCGAACAAAGTACGATCCAAATGACAGCTTTTACCTTTTTAAACTGCTGCAAATACATCTCAAATAAGAGATCGTCGTTCCAAAATGCTGCAAGTACAGAGCAAACTTGCTAACATAATCACACTGCGTTCAAAGCTTCAAAGTGCTGCAAACCCGGTGCAGACGCTAGATTTATGATTTGGGATCCACAACGCTGCAAGTACAGTACAAATCTCAAATATTCTTTTTTCCCCCCCAAAATGGATCATGCGTAATTTTTCCATCAACGTTTTTGGTCCAGTACCCTCCGGTAATCAAACATCGCACTGGACAATTCTCCATATATAGATTATTTTCATTTATTTTCCACTTAGTTAAATGCTGTTAAATGCTCATTTAGGGGGATTTCTCATTGCCATGTTTGATGACCGGAGGGTATGTATTTTTTGATCCACTTCCCATCCCTAGGGATGCTGCTGGCGGAGAGTTTGGCTTGTCGCAACATCACCATTTTTCCATGGGAAACTCTTGATTCAGGATGGGACTAAGCGTCCATAAGCGGATCTGAATAGTTTTTTCTTTACACTGCAATGTTTCTCTGGATGGTACACCAACTGCACCCTTGACTCTTACGCACTAGGCCACCAATTTGCAAAAGTCTTTGGAGATGCAGTTGGAACGTCGGGGGCTCCCAACGGGTGCATGTTTCGGTGGGGTTCGCCTTCTGGGGTTGAGCCCCACCCTGCTGGAATTTATTCCCAGACTGCCCCTGCACGTTGTCTCTCCGTGGGTTTCCTTCAGTTACCACGTGTTTTTCCCATGGTAGGTATATATATATACTATAATCTCTCTATGTAAATATATATATATATATATATTTTGGCTCATAGCTCATGCTCCTATTCTGAAATAAATTACATGTCCCCACATTTTATGCCCTGGAAGGGTTGATTTTTCTCATCACACGAAGACTAGGGCTCAGGAGTATCCCCTGCTTTTGATCTGACCCATGCAGGGTTTCAAACTGATTATCCGTATTTTGGAAATCCAAGCACCACATAGTTTTTTACACCCTAAAATTTTGGGGCCATGAGCCATTGATTTCCCCATTAAACACGTAAGTTATTGGACTTTTATGCCCCCCCCCATTGTAAGATCCCCGGGTGCACAAACGAGGTCTTCGTGTGGCTGCAGGCCTCGACGGCGTTGCAGCAAACGTACAATCGAGGGAAGCTGATGGAAATGATGAGCAAAAATATAGATTTTTCATCTAGATTACATACTTATACACGTACAATCATATATATATATATATGTATCTATATATATATGTATCTATATATATATATGTATATATATATAAGTATGTAGATACCTAATATAGCAAATATATCACATATCTATACATCCCATGTTTCTTCGAAAGAAAAGGCCAATGCTTGTTGGCCAAAATACCTGTTGGATACATGGTTGGATGCACAGTTGGGTGTTCGCGCAGGAAAGGATGTCCAGAGCCTTGTGGACCCCCCGTTAGATCCGGATGCGAACACTGCCCTTCCAGCCATAGAAGGCCATCCGCAGAGTGTCGGAGCTTGAGAACTGAACGGTTCAAACTCGTGGCGAATGCTGAAACAATCGCTGAGATCATCCGAATTTGAGAGGCATTCCTCGTTTTTCTGGACCTTGTTTTTTCTTAAAGAAACTACACCACCAATTGTGATGATTGCAGTATATTGCAGTTCAAGACACAGAATCATCAAACTCCGTACCTGATTTTATTGTCTTACATAGCGGAAATGGCACAGTTCCTTAGCAGGTTTGACAGCAATCACATTTCTCTGCATCTGAGATGTAGTCCAGTGCACCGTACTACCAGTGGTACATCGCATATCATATATCCATATACAATTATACACATTATATCACATTATTATTAATGCATTATACATATCTATCTGCTATATATATATATATATATACATTACACATTGTACCCATACACACACATATATATACACACACTGTATCCGCATGGATAGATTTTTGGCATCGAGGGGCTGATGCCAGAATTAAAAAAAACACACTTTTGATGGATGGGACAACCACAAACAAGAAAACCCTGTTGTATGCTATATCATAACGGTCGTGTACCGTACCTTTTGCAATGTTTATTGTGGAACTGGATTTCTGCCAAGAAGTGCATCATTTGTGAAGATTCCCATCACTTTCTGAACACTTGCCAGGGGAGAAACACAGCGACACCTTCATCACCCAGGAGGAGCGATAGTCGATGTACCGAAACGTGCGCAAACTGGCGCAGCTAATCTAGATGCTCATTGCCATGGAAGTGCAAACTGGAGGCTTGTTCCAACTTATTCTAGATTCAATGAACATGTGCATCTGCAGAACGTATATCCCATCAAAATATGTACCTCTACAAGGAGCTGCAATCGAGCTTGGGTATATACATGCACACCTATGCATACATCATTCTATAGCTGAACATCTATACACAGGTCGCCCGGCAACTCCCATGGTTCCTCTGGGAGGAGCCCAGCGTCGAAGCCAGCTTTGGGCTGCAGCTGGTGTCGCTTGGCGATGAAGCCGGGAAAATGGCAGGTTGGTAGAAGGTGATACCCTCCTAGCCAAGTTCGTTTATAATTATATAGGTTATATAGTTATATATTGTGGAGCGCGTTGGCTTCTTTATTTGCCATTTCTGTAAAATCCAGAAACTACTTCTTGCACAGGTAGAAACCATTTGCTAAATTCTAGAGAGCATTTGCTAAATACAATACTAGAAACTATTTGCTAAATACTAGAAACTATTTGCTAAATACTAGAAACTATTTGCTAAATTCTGGAAATCATTTGCTAGATACTAGAAACCATTTGCTAAATACTAGAAACTATTTGCTAAATTCTAGAAACCATGTGCTAAATACGAGAAGCCATTGCTAAATACTAGAAACCATTTGCTAAATAAGTAGGATATGTAGAAACCTTTTTTCAAGCAAAGTAGAAAATGTAGAACCCATTTGCTAAATCATGTTGATTTGCCAGGAACCATTACTTGAATCAAAGGGGTAATATTTGCAAGTAAAAGTTGTTATTGACCATGTTGTCAGGGCAAACCTGGTCAATCTTGCAACACGCATTTGCAAATGGTAGTTTGTGGTGAGCAAGAACTAACGTCTTTACCCCACATGCCAGTTTAATAGTACCAGAGCCTCCTTCACCCATGGTTCACCACACTGAAATTGTTGATGCTTGAAACTTGAAACCATCTAGAATCCAATTGGGAGTACTATCGCGCCATACCAGTTGTAATGCTGTTTCAATCCAGGAAAGGGTGTATCAAACAGCAACATAAATACACACCCTGTCCCGATGCAGCTTTTGCCAAAGGCACCATACAACGCTGCGAATACTTCGGCGATACCCATAAGTTGTGGGATCCAGAAAAAAAGTTCCCCAAACAAAACCCATGTGGCTGATAGCCTTTGCGGGTGAGTTGGGGGATGTTGTTAGCAGGCCTTTGCCATATGGCATTTTAGACACCTCAGAGGACACCCAAGTCGGGGATTTCCCCCAAAAGTCCGGACTGGTTGTGTGCCTGAACTTTTCTCTATTTGTCCAAGTCTGTCGGGGGAGCCTGGGGAGTTTCTTCGGGAGCCTGCCAGCCTAACCCTCCTAATGTAAATATGAAAGGAACCGATTTCCTAAATCCCAGAAACTATTTCTTAAATCCTAGAAACTATTTCTTAAGTCCTAGAAACTACTTCTTAAATCCTGGAAACTATTTCTTAAATTCCCAGAAACTGTTTCTTAAATCCTTGAAACTATTTCTTAAATCTTAGAAACTACTTCTTAAATCCTGGAACTATTTCTTAAATCCCAGAAACTATTTCTTAAATCCTAGAAACTATTTATCAATCTAGGCCCCAAACCCAGAAACCATTTACAAAACCAGGTTTGTTTTTACCAATCCCAACCATTGGACAAGAATAGCAGTCAATCACTTGAAGTCCAGAGATTGCCCCAGACAAGTGAACCATGTTCCCACCAAGAGAGAAAGGCTGCCTGTTGGTGCAGGCATTCTTTATTCTCTTTTGTGCTATGTTCTTGGACTCCTCATCTCAGAATCAGGCACTGTTTCTTTCTTAGTTAAGAGTTTCAATATACCATAATGTATGTGTATATTTGTCAACTTAAGTTACGTATATTATCTTTATTAGTATATTGTCTTGTTTGATTTAAGGCAGAGTAAGGGTCGTTTCCTACTATTTGCAAATACATAGTTTCAAACAGTTTCAAATAGTTTCCGAGAATGGCTAATTAGCCAATAGTCCGAAACCGTTTGGAACCGTTTCCCGCTACTTGCTAAGTAATAGTCCGAAGCCGTTTCAAACCGTTTCAAACCAATCCCTAGAAGGCCTAACTTGCACTACTTCTTCAGTTTTTTTAAGTTAATGTATAATTTATTGGATATTGTTTCAAAAGTTTCTTAAAATTTGATTTATTTAGGAAATAGTTTCTGTAAATTGGGCTTATTTAAGAAATAGTTTCTACAAATTGGGTTAATTGAAAAAATGGTTTCTGTAAATGGGGTTATTTAAGAAATAGTTTGAATTAGTTTCCCAGCTTAGGGTTGATTTAGGAAATAGTTTCTGTAAATTAGGTTTATTTATTTAAGAAATAGCTTCCGGCCCCCACAGACAAAGAAGCCAAGGCGCTCCCCAAGTTATATGTGTATATATCGGTTTTTGCAATGGTGGACCTATTCTTTTTTGTAAACCGACAAACATGACTGGGGGGGCGCGCCACGCATTTGGAGTTGGAGTAAGCATTTTGAGCCTTGGCTTCTGAAGGGAGAAAACTCCTTCCGGAACGAGGTTGGCAAGTGGACAAAAATCCCCACGCAATGTTCTGCGATATTTGCGCATATCATGTCTAAATGAACAAAACACACCCACACCCACACACACACATACATATATATATATTTATACATACACGTATATAAATCATATCTACACACATGAAAAAATATATGTGTATGTATATACACATGTATCTATACATACATCACACATATATGTCAGACACACACACACACATGTATGTATATATATATTATATCACATACCTATACACAATATTTCAATTCTGATCAAACATTTGATCTTCTTCCCATTGCGAGTGTTGTGGCTAGAGATCACCAATCCGTACTGCGGCGGCTGTATCCGACCCGTGCCCAAACATGGTGTTTTTGCAGTGTACGTGTAAAATCTAGCGGTTGATCATCATGTTCCCCATGAAAATTGCCAAAAAATTGGGGTAAACTTCCATTCCCAGTGTAATCCACTATATCCTCCTCATATCTGCAGCATATCCCATCATGGTTGGTTAGCATCCCCATTCTTCACCAATTTGTTGGACAACTATTGACCGGGTGTGCCAATTTTTTGATGGTTACTGTATATCTTCAATTCTTGGACAAACCCACCCATGTTGTCGGTGAGACACCATCATATTCCAGTTGTTTGACACACATTAACACAAACTCATCATTGACTGAACCTTGATTAAATTACTATGTTGGTTGGTGAAATCCATCAATTTTTGATGCTTAAATCCACATTTTTCTGGGTTTACCTTCGCCTTTTCCCAAGGTTTGTTAGTTCAGTCCCACGTTTTTCTTGGTTTAATCCCCAAATTTGGTGGTTAAGTCCACATTTTTGTCGGTTAAATGCAGTTTTTCGTTGGATTTCGCCCTTTCTTTGGTCTCCTCAGCTGCTTTCTGCCAGATCCGCAGCTCCCTGCGAGAGCGCCAGCACCGCCATCTCCAGGGCTCAGCTGGCACGGCAGGAGTTGGAGCTGTGCGTCGGGGAACCAAGCAATGTGTATATATAAATATATGTATGTATGTAAATATATATATATATATTTAATATGTGTTTATATAATGTATAAATAAAGGTAAGTATTTGAAATATGTAAATATAAAATATGTATATATACATAAATATATATAACATATATATATGTATGTACATACGAATATGTATATACAATATGTTTATATAAAGATTATATATAATATGTATATATACGTATATATATATAATATGTAAAAATAAAATATGTACCTATATATATAATTTGTAAAGGAAAATTGTACATATATATGTATATATAAATAATATATATATATATATATATGTGTAAATAAC
>Ga0126342_10017878_pt1 | contig 12211 bp, 9 predicted proteins | sample Cyp1metagenome_FD_92528 | JGI IMG/M metagenome (GOLD analysis project Ga0126342, IMG submission 92528) | Coral microbial communities from Lord Howe Island, Old Settlement Bay, Australia - Cyphastrea 1 metagenome | ecosystem: Host-associated > Invertebrates > Cnidaria > Coral ... | reverse complement strand
CCACACTCCCTTCGTCACCACTTCCCTAGGTCACCACTTCCCTTCGTCACCACACTCCCTTCGTCACCGCTTACCCAAACCACCGCTTCCACCACCCTTCGTCATGTACTGTTCTGTGATGTCACAATTCTATTTACCCGTAACTCGACAGATTGCTTCCCAACTTCCGTTGATAAATAAATCAAGTGGAATCTTGAGGGATCAATCCTTTGATTCAAAAGCCGATGCAATTTCACAATTTACGACAATTTTCTTTAAGCGAAGGTCACAATTTGTTTGAAACGTGCGGAGGCACATGGCGTGGAACCTTCAAAGGCCACAAAATGGGATTTGGATGGGGTTGAAACTTATGGGAAGTTACGGGTACTTGGTGGATCATCACACTACGAATTACGGTGATTTCTATTGGTTCGCACAATTGCCAGTTCATGAGGTTATCACGCATATCGATAGGCAAAAATAATCTGCTTACTAATCAGTTCCTGTGGGATATTCCTCCAATAAAAAGTCCCATGAGAGTTAAAACGTTGGTAAGTGACCAAGAAAAGTCCCTTGATAAATCTGAAGGATTGGGATAGACACATTTAGTATATATACATAGAAATTTCAAAATCAATTCCAAAGTTGGACAGAAACTGAAACTGAAGCTGCAAATTGGGGACCGAACCTCCAAAAATACAACATAAACATGCATAGTGACCAGCAAACTGGGTTTCGTGCCACGACACCTTTGATGGTTTACTATACAAACAATGAAAAAAATGCGAGGTTCAGGGTCTCCAAGTCGACCCAGAATGTTGATTGTTTCTATACGGTTGGAGTGAAAGACGTTTTCCAGTTTTCCCCACAATTTGGGAGGGTGAACTTCCCCCCAAAAATATATACAATATATATATATATATATCATATAAATATATATAATTCCGTATAGCTCTGTTCATTTGGGAATCTTCACGACAGTATCCACAGAGACATGTGGGTTTCGTCTGGATGTTAGCGACATCACATCAGGAATTGGGGCAGCATAGAAATATTGAACATAATATATCACTAATACTGATAGAGACAGAAGCAACAGACAAATCCACACCACCGACACGAATCGATAGGAGTATCATTGGGATATTGTGGATTATGGAATATTTTGTTTTTTTTAAGGGAAAACTCTGATGCAACCGAGCAAAAAAAAAAACAGCCAAGTTTGACCAAAGAGCGTATCCTACCAAGTCGCAAGATGTCGCCAGAAGGTCCCATATTTCTGATCAGTGTAACCCCCAGTTCTTCTTCTGCAGTATAGAACATTACATAAGATTACTATCCATTACTTATTGTAAACAACCATAAACAACCATTTCTGGTACAGTGCTACCGTATACTTTTCGTGGACGTCGAGGTGACTGGAACATTCCGAGGAGTGTCCTTCAAGGTGCGTGGGTCGGCCTCGAAGACCTGCCTGATGTTTCTGGGCTGGGCATGTCATGGGAACTCTTTCGTAACATCACCGGAACATGCATTCTTCACAGCAGGGCTACCTTTGATGATCCGATGTTCTCCTCTGATCACCCTGCCCTTTCGTTTGAACACCTCTGGTTTTCTTGTGTTTCTTCTGTTTTCTTTCTTTCCCCTACTAGTACAAGTGTGTTTTCTGTAGCAGGTGTCCCACATTTCCACCAACGTATGGGCCAAAAGCTAGCAGTGTCAACCTTTCCAACGCATGGGTTGCTCCGAAATATGTTTTTCTTTATTGTGGGAGGAAATCAAAAGAAACAAGAAACACAAAGGAACTAGCTAAAATCAATTATTCTTAGATTATCTATGATTATCTCATTTTTCCTTTGGTATCCTTTGATTTCTTTTGGTTTCCTTTGGTTTCCTTGGGTTTGGGGCCTGGGGCTGGGTGGATTCTATGGGTTTTCCTTTGGTTTCCTTTGTTTTCCTTTGGTGAGAAACAAAGGAAAAGAAAACCCAAGGAACAGATAAACCAATCAAGGAAAGTCTAAGGAGGCTATAAGCCCATAGAATGCATCAACCATGCCTGTTACTGTACTAAGGCTACTAAGGCTACTAAGGAGGCTGCTAGAGTGGATGGGTTGGAGATCGGTTGAAGAAAGGTTTCCTACTGTAACTGTGTCCTTCACATGGCTGTGGCAGGAGTTCGCCATGAATGGCCGCCCTCTTGGCTAAGCTCAAGAAGTAGCAGCCAGGCGGCGGAAATAAGTTGTAGTTAAACCATAGACCGCTTTGAAATTATTTCAAAACGTGAGCAACAGGTGAGAAAAAAGCTGGCATAGCATGAACGCAGTGCATGTGACACTTGCTCGCCAACCGGCACTTCAACCGGGCAAGAGGACAGACTGCATTTAGATGTCTCAGCATCGGCTCGAAAACCACAACACCAAGACATCCATTATGTCGTATAATGCCAACAGACCAATTATTTTGCGAGGGAAACACAAGTTGTGGAGCTCGAAAACCCGTTTGCGCTCCATATTTAATTCAAGACAAAATCCAGAGGACACTGTCGACAGACTCAAAACAAGGTCAAAATCTGTTCAGTCTGTTCCCTTCAGTTGACCCAGATTTGTACAAGTGATATTAACAAATAGTGACTATCCAGAATCCAGGCTTTATGACCAGATGAAAAGCCTTGGAGGACACCAATTGGATACCAACTCCAGCCCATCGGGGGCTGGTGCCATGGCAGTCACAGATTTGCTCGCAGCTCAGTCCTGAGTTGAGTGTGACTGCCATAATGTTTTTTTGGTGGGTTTTCTCGAATTGGGTATAAGATAGTATAAGTATGTATATATGTAACATCAAGTAATCAGTAATTCAACTCACGCCAATTCTAGTGGGAAAGATCCGGATCAACCACGGGAGTTTGGGATACACTCTTTTCTGGCAAACCAAATGAGGAACATGATATCCAGTTGAACAACCTGTTAACAGGGCGTCCAAGACTAGCCACAACGCCATAGTAGTCATCCCTAGTCATCGAGGTCCTAGGATAAATGTGGATAGAGTCAGAGTCAGGGACCATCATAAAACCACCGTTTTGTTTGAAAGGGGACGACCATTTCATCATAAAAGGAGAAATCATAGAAAGGGAGGAAGACTTTCAAGACCGTTTGAATCCGTCTCTTAGTGGGCCTCCAGTCCATGTCTTTCACAGCCGATCTCAAAACACAATCTTAAGGTCCATTTTCTCCGCGAAAACAATGCAACACATGCAAAAAAGCAATCTTAAGAACTACAATGAACTATACTTTTATTATCGTTTATTTTCCCTCAACCAATCTTAGAAACAGGGTTTGGTATTTTCTTTGCCCCCGGGCCCCGGATGATCCTTTTCGACAAGCGCTGAGATCCACTCTGCTTGCAGAAATGAGCCCAACCTTGGGAGTTGAAGGTGAAGTCGCGTCCTAAGGAGGGACTAAGAGGACGATTTTGGTGAAGCAACAAGAATGGGACTATCATGGGGATATATCGGATATATGATGGTGATTCCTGTTTTTTTTGGTTTTGCCGATGATTTGCTGAATTTTCGAATTTTGGCAATTCCATTACGACTGGGGAATCTATAGGGAATATGCGAATACCATTATTTTATTGTTTTGTTTGATTTTTTTAGGGGTTCCTGAAGTAAATCTAAGGATTGGACCTATTTTCTGATATCACTTGAAAACATGTGCTTAAAAGCTAGTGAAAAAACTCTTAGGAGAAGCTACAATAAGAATATATAGCTCCGGATCAAGCCACATAGACGATGGCTTCATATACATTTCAAATCAGGCTTACGGTTGATAGTAAATTCGCATAAATTAGCTGGCTAATTTAACCGCAAGTTGGTTGATTGGGATTGAATCACCACATATAATTCAGCACACGCAGAAATTAACCAACTTGATTTTGATTACATGCAATTGAACCACAAGTTGGTAAATTGCAGGTCACCAAGTAATCCGCTGGTGATGGATTTGCCATTTATAAGGCATCCAATTGTTTCAACTGGGGCACCAATTTTTGATTTGCACTACTTGTATTTGCTGTTGAATAATTCATCATGCTTTTGCTGGTTTTCTCAACTTATTCCTTCCATTTCTGGCAGTTACTCAGAGAACTCCGTGATTCCGAGGGAGTTGAGTTCGTCATGTCGCAGCTGTTTAGACTCAAAGTGTGCACCGCTGACATGTCAAGATTGCAAATCAGCCCACAACGCAGACATGTCAGAAACATCAGAGATGTAGATTCATAAACCCTAAAGAACTGGCAAGACCCTGTAAAACCTGAGCCGAAGAAAACATTGCCCTTGAGAATCAAAAAACAGGTTCAGCTGCTTTAGCCCCAAAGCTTTTGCCCCAAAGCTTTAGCCCCAAAAAAGACAAGCTTTTTTCAAAACAAGTCCCTCTCAGGGCTTCCATTTTGACGCTTTCGGCTCCGATGGATTTTGACAACGAATCCCTGCTGCGGTGCTTCTGTTCGGAAGAGGAGGAGCAGAGGATTATTGCTTGGAACAAAGAGAACGGCCATGCTCGGTCTGATATCTTCGAATTCAGCATCTTCGGCTGAAAGGATCTGCTTTGTGAAATGCCACAACGAACGACCCATCCGAAATGTCAAAGACCCACCCCAAGCCACACTTGATGTGGAAGGGCAAATGGATTGACTAGGTACTAATGGTTGTATTCCACCCGGGTTGATGGTTGATTTGGTCTTTTGATGTCTTTTGAGTTTGGAGTTTGCAGGCGTGAAGGTGTAAGGTTGAGAGTTCTTTGTGGGTTTGTGAAGCATCGGAGGGTTCACTGCAATTGTTCGGTAATTTCCAGCACGATTCCACAGTTTCCGATGTCTTGGCAGCCTCGATTTTTTTATTTCCAGCCTGCTCATCGTTAACCAAGGGCTTGAAGAAGCCGACAAATTGAGAGCGCAGGGCAATGAGTTCTTCAACTCAGGAGACTTTGAAACTGCTCGTCAGCGCTACTATGGTGCCATCTGGCATTTGGATTTTGATATTGGCCAACAGTGGAATCTGATGGACAAACACCAGCTTGACCTGAACACTAGGTGCCTTGGCTGGACACCAGCTACTCTACCATTGGATTTCCAATAGTTACTATTAGTTGCCACAGATACCCGTGTTTGGCATATGTGAATGCAGCCAAAAGACCCATATACATCCATGTACCGTAAATCTCAGCTGGCTCTGGGAAAACCCACCATTTCATCCCATAATCCCTGCTCACAGTGGGGATTTTGCAGCCCTGTTTTCCAGAGATTTATAAATCACACAAAATTGTGGCGGTCACAACCGGCTTCTAGAAATGGGTCCTCCAGCGGTGAGATAGGCAAGTTGATTTATAGCCATATAGGAGGACCTACGTCATGACATATCGTTGGATCCCACCAAAGGGGGGTCAACATCGCCAATTCTATCCATTTTTGGATCTCAACTCGGATCTCAACTCGGATCTCTCAACCAGAGGTTGAACATGGGATGGGGAGTGGTAACTTTGAATCAGAAATAGCCTCTGGTAATTTAACATCACTATTGAGAATCACCATTGTTAATAGGTAAATCAAGGTAAATCATCTAAAAGTGGGCGATATTCATCCATTTTCCATAGCACCAAATTACCAAAGGGTACGTCAGCTCCCCCTTAGGAAGCTGAAAGTCATCAGCAACATCTGCGCAGCGTACCTGAAGGCCGAAGAGCCTTGGCCTTGGCGAAAACAGCGTACCTGCAATGCTCTGCCGCTCATATTTGGGATCCAAAGATCCAAAAGCTACTCATTGGGGAACAACTTCAAAGCTTATTTCCATTGGGATATGAGGTTAGCTAAAGTATGCATTCACGACCTTCAGACACAGGTCGGAAGTTTGCCAAGACCTTTTACAATGCTTTACAATCAACTGTACCAGGGATAAAACTGCCACCACCCCGCAAAAATAAAAAACACCCGTTCATGATATAGAGGTTATGTTTGCATTTAGTTAGAAAGTACTGTATTCTGTCTCAACATCGGTACAAACATCCATGAACACCAACAACTTCCCTGAGAAAAACTGTGTTTTCTATCCTTTGGGGTGCATTTTCAGTTTTTAATGCATACTGTATATTTCACCACCATAGTTATACTTTCTGGTATCCCAACTTATGGATGTGAACTCACCATGGTTGCATAAACATCACCCTAACTTATCATAATCATAGATCGCCTATAAATCTATGGTTGTAGTCATAGACAAACATAAATCATGGTAAGTCCCCAAAAAATGTATATATATTTTTGAAGATCACCCCAACTGATCTCCCCAAATCCATGGTTCTATAAGTGATAATCATAAATTCTACTCAGAGAATGTCCCAAGGTATCCCCAAGTTCCCCATCAGAAACCAAGGACTGGGTGAACACCAAAAAGGCGGCAGACATTGGCTTGCGGCACATGGAGAAGGGTGAGCTCACGGATGACGAGGCCAAGGGGAAGTTCCACTACCGCAAAGGCCGGAGATGTGGCGAAGGGCCAAGATGTGGCCGGATATCTTGGGGATGTGGAGGCTGTGTATTTTTGGATGGTCAGCTGGTTAAAAAAAACATGGTTAAAGCTACTAGCGGATGTGCATGTTAAGACCTGGCAAGGTGGTGACATGCAGATTCAAACATCATGTTCTGGTCAAAATTGGGCAAATATCATGGCAGATCATGGCATTTTCTATTGCCAGATTTGTTTACTTCGGAAAATATCGACACATGTCGTTCATTTTGCGCTTTGCCCCAAGTTAGATCCCAGATTCATTCGATTTCACGAATTTCACGCAACCACCATCACCTGATACCCGCAAAAAAAGGGATGAACGATGAACACATGGGATGGTTTGCTACGGAAAGCGACAAACTGATCCCTTTCGCCTCCTTTGGATACCATCGCCCTCAATCTTCAGTTTCTCTAAGTAGAAGATGTGGAAGTGGATAAACAACAGATTGGCCTTCATTTGAATCCACCAGGCTTTGCAAATCTACAGAGAGGATTTGCAGAGGATGCGTACGCGTCGCTGAAACAGGTGAAGATGCCAACCCCGGATCAGTGGGCCCCCAACAGCGGCTTACTCAAGAGTCGTTATCCAGTTATCTCCAAAGGAGTTTCATCTCTCACAATGGTTTGCCCCTTAAATCAACAAAAATCTGATCAGGTATATCAGGTAACGGTGTCAACATTCGGTATGGGTCCAATTTGATAATTTGATACCCCCGATGGCCTGGATGGCTTACTGCTCTCCTCCTCGAACCTGCAGCCCAGCTAGTACTGGTGGCATTTTCCATCTATGAGCAGGATACATGACTGGGGAAATACAATATGTAGCAGCAGAAGACTATTGTATGGATATGTAATGTTGGTTCCTGATTAGCGTCAGGCCCCCCCCCTCCCCCCAAACAATATTTGGACTCTCTTTAAGGTGGAAAGTCAAAACAAATCTTCCCAAGAGAAAAGCAAATCCTCACTTAAGCAAGGATTTCAATTGGCTACAATTGAAATCTAATTAAAACTGTTTTTTGCCGATGAACTTGTAGTACTGGTAGTACCTGTAGTACCTGTAGTATTTGTAGTACTTGTAGTATTTGTAATGGAGCCTCTCCTGGTCCAGGGCCTTGGAAAATTGTGGAAAAGCTGTTCTTTAATAAGCGTTTAATAAGGGATTTGCTCCTTTGGGAAAGGCTTGGAGTTTGAATTCGGCAATTGCTTTTGGAAAAAAAGTCTTCCTCTCAGCAATTACAGGTTGTTTTTTTTCCAAAAAAAACTATCCCATTTTTTTTTGCCACAAAAGTGAACCCTCCAAACAATACATGGCTTTCAGAATAATTCGGAGAAAATTTGCCACAATAGCGAACCTAGCTACTAATCAGGAGCCAACATTAGATATAACTAACATATCCCCATTATATATATATTTACTATATATTTATGTATATGTGGAACATGAACGTGGAGATATCGACTATTGTTGACGGGAATATCCCCAAGTATCTCATGATATGGCTTATCCTTTACCAATCTGAGTCTTCCCCTTACAGTTTACCTCGCAGGCGGAGTCCTTCGCCCCGGGCGACAAACAGATCCGCAAGATGCTGAAGGAAGCAGCGGAACATCAGAAGGCAGTGCCTCAGCCTGTTGTCCTGTGGGAATGACGATGATATATATATACGTATGGATAGATGGTCATCCTGGAGCAGGTTGAATATGGAATGTGCAGAAAAAACATCACTAAAATGGGAATATGGTTGAATATGTTATATTCTATCTACTCCAGGACTCCAGGATGACATATCATACTTGTATATACATACACACACACATATATATATATATATATATACATACATGTGCATGCATATGGTACCTCCATATGTATATATATATGTATATATACATTGTTATATCTTGCTATGTTTATATAATCTAATATCTATTATCATATCAATGCATTTCCGATTTCCAGACATGAATCCATTTTCGGGGCAGGTAAGATTGCTAGCAATGCTGGTAGAAGAATGGCTGGGGGTGAAGCTAGCAAGCCTCTAAGGATCGGGAAAAAGCCAAAGAGGTTTGGCGCAGCAAGCCCCTTGGCAGAGTGTAAGACTCGGCCGAACTCAAGCCCCAAGGAATGGATAGAATGGATGGTTTGATCCTAAATCCAGAGTATTGGGTAGGTTTATTGGCACCCAACATTTGAACTGACCCAAAGTGATTAGTTTTCTCACCATGATCTCTGCGGTGTGGTGTTCATTGCGCTGGCAATTCTTGGGGACCCCAAGACCGATCGCCATCCACTGGGTTTTAGGCAGAGATCTTCCCCAACATCCTTCACTAAAAACATCCATGGTTCATGTGACCGACACGCAAAACCTGTCTGCATTGTTTCAATTGGGACCCTGTCATAAGAACCTTTGGCGTAAGTAAATCCCTGGGTGATCCAAGGTGGCATAAGGGGTATTGTCAAAAATGTGTTGCGTAAATATCAGCAAACAGACCTGACAGCTCAAACCAAGAGCTTGCCGAAGCAGATCCTGTGGCGGTGTGTCAAGGGGTGTCATTCTTGAAGATAATATACCGCCGGGTAAGGTCGCGCAACCTTCTTATAGTCCAGTCTTTGCGCATAAACTGCGTCTGTGTAAGGAGCGCGTAAGGTCAGTCGTAACCAAATCCGTAAACAAGTTGGTGAAGCAGATACAGCAGAGAGGTTTTTTGAACAGTTCAAAGTTTAGTTTACCCTTCCGTGTCATCACACAGTGTCACAGGGCTAGCTGGGAAATCGAATCTAATTGAGAGATTTTCCAGCCGCGGAGCTGATTACCGAAGTGTAGATGTTGAACTACATCTCCACCATTGTCCATATTATAATGGTTATATATGGATATCGAATGGTGTATATATATTTATATATATATTACCATTATTAACACTACTATTATTACTATAGTGATATAGATATATTACTATTACATTACTATTCTTATATATATATAGTTAATTGTATAATAGATATTTATATATTACTATTATATTAACTATGTCTTTCCCCGTTTTGGTTAAATCTCTCGAAACACCAAAGCCAGCGTTTCGATTTTCCTGGTCACAGGCTCCTCACTGAAGAAGAGAAGTCGTGCCAGGCTGCGTAATTCGAGATCATTTGGGGAAGAAAGAATCCCCCTGGGTGAATTTTGCTGGGTTATACTAAGTTATACTCACTGTCATGGATATTTTTTTGTAAGATTACAAGATATTATAAGTCACAGTGAATGGATATAAATGGAATACCGGAATAGCTATTGATTTACCAAGCAGTGTTGTGCGATCATCTCTGGGTGACTTCAACTGGGATGATGCAATTTTACAGTGTAACCGACCATATCATTGTATTGTAATATTAGTCGTGATACTATGGATATCATCATCACATAAAAAAATATGTATATATATATACAGATGTACCATACTATTATGTATGAGTGATCATGCAATAGCAGCTCCACAATTGTTATTATGAATTATCACGTGTAGATGTATGATAAGGTACACATATATCATCATATATCAATGATACTTCAGGAGGCATAAAGTTTATGCTTCTTGAAAGCTTTATATACAGGACATCCATCGCGGTCAACCATGGATCACATTTCCAAGTCCGTTTTGTGTGGCAGTTGTTGGACGGTCAATTATATCACCCTCCTTTAAATGTATATAAGATTTTACAGCTTTTGGGGGTGGAAATGCGTCCGGGATACGACACAGCTCCTCGCTAGGATTCTAAGGGGAAAGGGTCTGCAAAAGAAGAAACCAAACATGTTCACTGTCGGAAGCTCAACAAGCGAAACTTTTGTCTTACCAGTGTGTACAAATCAATTTACAACATATACCATTCCCCATACGTATCTAATATATATATATATACACATATTAGTATGTATGTATGTGTGTGTATATATATATATGGGCCAAAACCTTGGTACCCTAGGTACCCCAAGTCATGGCTGGCTAATGGATGTTTATTCCCCAGTCATCCGATGTCTGTGTTGTATTACTATATCATGTTACTATAATTATAATATTTTGTTGTTCTTTTTGGCTATAATGCATTACTAAATCATTTTGCTATTTTAACTTACCATATTTTACGACTATGTTGTTATATTATGTTATTTCGCTTTTAAAATGATATATCATGACATTTATTTTTTATTTCTAGATCATTTTACTATATCAGATTACTATATTATATTACTAGTATATTACTATTTTTCATTACTGTATTAAATTACCACATTAGATAACTGTATTATATTGCTATATAAAATTGCTTTATTATTTTTCTATTTTGTGCGGAGTCATCACCGGGCCGTTAACCCGCACGACAGCATTATCCAGACGGTCGAGCAGCACCAGCGTGGAAGCCAGCAGCGTCCACGGGTTGTCGTCCGGGCTCAGGTAGTCCGCCATGCGCTTGGAATAGAACTCCAATATCACACCCGGAAATCGCACGGACCAGAAGCACATGAGCTCCAAAGGCGCGCACTCCATGTGGCCCGCGTACGCCGACTGCATCTGCCGGCGCAGGCAGAAGCGCGCACAGACTCTTTCATGAGCGTGGTTGACAGTTGCCCGGCAAAAAGTCGGGCTTGTACTTGCCTGTTCCGGAGGAAGGCATTCTTGCTATGTTAGATCACTTTTTTTACATTACTATATAATATTACTAAATTCATCTAAATTCAACAACTATGCTGCTTTGCTCTATTATATTCCTATTATATTCCTATATTATTGCTATTTTATATCATTATATTTTTACCGAATTCCTATGATCATTTGAAATAACTATATTATACTTCTTTACTTTATGATTTTTTTTTGCTTTATTCTATCACTATATTGTACTTTTGCATCATTTAATTTTCTAAATAACTATTTTTTTGATTGCTGTATTGCAGTATATTACTATATTATAATTTTATTTCTTAAAATATATATATATTATTTAGATATATTAGATAAATTTTTACTGCTTTATCAAATTACTTTGCTATTTCATATTAATATTATTTACTATTGTATTATTTACTATATTATATTTATTTTTTTAATTAATGTAATTATTACTATGTTATTGCACCATTTTATTTCACTATATAATATTACTATATTATATTACTATTTTCAACAATCATATTAAATAACCATACAGTATTGTATTGCTATATATATATAGATTATATATACATATCTCTGATATATCCAACGTTGTCACCACAATCACTGCCTGCTTCGCCTTCCCAGGGCTCCTGGACGCAGCCGTCGGTGGCCTCGGCACGGGTGAAGTCGATGCTCCGGCGATGCTGTCGCCGCAAGACGCAGTGACCGCATCCCAGGGGCCCCAGGGGCCCCCAAAATCATGGATTTAGCATGGGAAATATAGCCGTAAAACATCGGTAAAAAACAGGGAATTTGACCACAAAAGATTGGGGATTTAGCATGAACCGCATTCAAAGGTGGTTTACACCCGCCATTGAGAGTTGATTTTCTTGAGAAACCTCCGTTATACCAGTAGTACCGCACAAGGCGGTGGCGGAAGTTTCAGAATAGGAAACCTATAGGAGACGTTGGTTGTTGTGAATCACGGATGGCAGAGCGAATCCACTGATTGACCGAAAGGTGGTT
>Ga0126342_10017877_pt1 | contig 12212 bp, 11 predicted proteins | sample Cyp1metagenome_FD_92528 | JGI IMG/M metagenome (GOLD analysis project Ga0126342, IMG submission 92528) | Coral microbial communities from Lord Howe Island, Old Settlement Bay, Australia - Cyphastrea 1 metagenome | ecosystem: Host-associated > Invertebrates > Cnidaria > Coral ... | reverse complement strand
GTGCCCAGTGCGCTCAGACCCTTGCAGTTGAGGTCCAGCAGTGGCCACTGCGTGCGGAAGTTGGCGAAGAGCTTGGCGATGAGTTGGCAAGGCGGAAGTGAACATGGAAGTGGAGGCAGAGGTCGTGGAGGAGAACGAGGAGGAGGAGAAGAAGGAGGAGGAGGAGAAGAACAACTCTGATAAAATCTAAATGGCAGGTGGGGAAAAACGAAAAAAAAAACACCTCGAAAAAATTGAGCCAGCTACGTCACATTGAGCTGGCGAACGAATGTGAAGGCTAAAAAACGAATACATAATATGTATTGGCCGGGATGATGACGGCATACCGAGCTGGCTCAAGGGCATGTAGCTGGCTCATTGTGTTTTTCGTTGTTTTTTTCGCTCAAAAAAATTGAGCCAGCTACGAGGCGCTGAGCCAGCAACGAGGCATTGAGCCAGCTACGTGGCACTGAGCCAGCAACGAGGGAATGGTGAATCTGTACTGTACGAGACCGATGGATTTTCCGATGCAGCCTTTGCAGCTCCAACAAATCAAATTATTGATTAATTCTGGCACCATATGAGATAAAATTGAAGACTGGCAGTCTATACATATATATATATATGTATATATACATATATAACCCCCAACCGTATAATTATGGTCAATCGGAAGCAACACCAGTTTTCTTGAGGGAGACGCGTACCCTTGAGCTGGAGGGAGATTGGGAAAAGTAACTTTCGAACACTACCACGTCCAATACATGTATATGACCTTTTCCCGCTGGTTGGCTGATTAACAGTGTGGTCACTGCCCCCATGTTTCATAACAAATATACTGTAGGTAAATTGTGAAAAATGGTAGCCCCAAAACCGACCCCTCTAATTTTAGCCTGGGATCACCAAACGACAAAGAAAAGGACGATAAGGACTTAAATTCCCAGTCACGCCATGATATCCCAATATATTATTCTAATTATATACATTCATCAATTATTTCCATATGCCAACTATTTTTTTCAAAACCATTCCTAGTCTCCTTGAATTGCTTGAGTCGGGAACAATATTACCGGAAAACCCTACATTTGGAGATCTACCATCTGGTTATGACTAACAGTTCGCCATGGAAAATCCCCAAAACCAATGGAGGTATTAATGCCGGGAAAATCATCTATTTCTATGGGCCATCTATACCATGGTTATGTTTGTCATAACCAGAGGCTAGCCATGCAGCCAGATCAACCAGGTCCCTTCGGACCCGACATGGATGACCTGGCTGCTACGGCCATCGTGGAGAAAGCTGCTGGACATCTTCTGGTGGCCCTTGCAGCTGTGTTCATGGAGCGATCCGTGCGCGCAAGGAGTGAATCAATGGAGGGTTCCAAAGAAATAATCAATGGTCATGCAACAGGAACCGATTGAGGACGGAGGTACTGATTCCATATATAAGGCTTATGAAGGGCCTCTGTAAGGGAATATCCCCACAAAATATGGCCTTACATGGTACAGTACCTCCATTTTAGGATCCTGAAATTATTATTGAAACAAACCTGGAAATAAACAGCTGGAAAATGGGAGGCTATTCTATGCGTGCCAGGGTGATTACATATCATATCAGCTAGAACTTGAGAGTCTGAACCCATTTTTGAACATGTTTGATGTTTTTCAGCATGGGAGGATGAGGGTAGTGAAAGCAATTTGTTGATGAAAGCGGTGTTAAAACGATTGATCATGGGTTCTTTGTTTTCCGGAGGGGGTAGGCTGGTGAACCAAGCGTGCTGAGTGTTTCCAGGGATTGCATTAGAAACCGCCCGAGGGGCATATCAATGCGTGTTTATGACTTAGATGTTACAAGGAGGTGCCTACTGCATCCTACTGCCCCAATCCTTGGCTAAGGTGGTTTGGTTCAGTATGCAAACGAATGGGTTTATGGTAGATGGCTGCGAGTGAAAATGCACAGAACCCACAGGCCGATCCACCGCAGGTCGATCCATACCCGAACCCGAATTTCGACGCAACCTTACACATCAGCGAACATGACTAGGGGGCACCACCTTTTATAGCTCCTGACCGTGTATCGCGGAAAATGGGCCGTGGATCCAACACCAAGAGGGGAGAAGCAACAACAGAATACAACAGATAAGAGAAAATCCTGTTGAGCCAAAGAAAAGCTCCTGAAAGCAGGGCTACAATATGCTTAGAATAAGATCTTTAAAATTGCCAAGCAGCTCTCAGGATGGTCATGGATGATCCTAAAAGGATGTGAGTGGGTCACGGCCACTCACCACCGTTGACCAAACCTCTTTTTTCACTTCAGCCACAGGAATGTCCACCGAAGAACCTGTGCTGATTGTCAATTTCCCATGAATTTCCCATGATTTTCCCATTGTTACTATAGGGGTTTTGCTGTTTGGTTGGTGGTTTCAAACAGTTTTTATTGTCCATTTCATAATTTTTTCAAGATGGTTAAAACCACCAACCAGTTTTGGGTTTTGTTACTCTAGGAAACCATGGCTTTTTACCATGAAATATTGGGGTTTTCCTGTAAAAGTTCCCAACAAAACCAATCCATTGAGATTTTGGCTGACGGGCCCCACGGCCTCCAGGATTCTGGCTGACTTGGCGTCCGAAGATTCCAGTCGTTTGTTGTCCAGCTTCCGTTGTGTACTCAAAGGAGACCGAAGTGGGAACCCGAGTGGTGGGACCGAGGACCAAAAAATACCACCAAAATCAAAGGTGGCGCGGAAATCCCCGAACTAGCCATGGTTTCAATGTGGTTTTTGGCGGTTCTATTGGAATCTATTGGAAATGATCATATAAATGGCAGATGTGCCGGCTTTGATTACGGGAGGGTAACCCATGTTCTTAATCCCGAGGCTTGGAGAAAAAACAGGCGAGAGAGGAATGCGACTGGCACAGGTGAGGTTCCTGGATCAGGTCCTTAACCCATCCCCCTTGTTGCAAGCCCCCGTCCCCGACATGGTCTAAACGCTAAACTATAGATTTGAACGTTCAAAACTTTTTATTGACGAGCCCCTTCACAATCAAGGCTATTGGGATTCAGGATAGTTCAGTTGCATAATCTATGTACCAAAGTCTTGGGTAATCAGCTGCCCTTCTATCACAGGAGTTTGCGAAGGAGAAGTCGTTTTGAACAGCACTTGCAAGTTCGTTGGCAGGAGTTGGCGAACCGACCCCCCTCTAGAATGACCCTGGAGCATCATGGAACATCATAGAACTCTGGAAAGATGGAGGATGATGAGTTTTCGTGAGATGACCCCCGCACGAGATCATTTGGAGTATATAAGTCTCAGCTTGCGGACAATGTTTCAAGCGGTAGATGAGGAATCCATTCAAATTCCGTATGTCTTCCACTGTGCTTGTTGTTAAGGCTTATTTTCCACATTTATCTTGCTCAAACTATGCTAAACATGTCATATCATGTTGTGTCCTTTGTCTTAAATGGAGCATTTTGTTCACCGCAGCCATAGCTCCATGTTTGCTCCATGTTTCAGGACGGAGTGCTTGGAGCAGTTGTTAGGCCTGGCACCGGAAGAACTCACCTCAAAGACGTTCGTCGATTTGTTGCAGGATGAGGACGGGAGCGCCACAGTAACCATGCTGACCATGCAGGGATGGAAGCAGCAAGCAGCATGGCAAGATGAGGAGGTGGCTCATTTCACATGTGGTCAGCCATGAATGAACAATATTTAGGATGCGTTAGGCACATTTAGGCACGACGTCATTTAGGAGTTTGCTCAATCTCAGGCACCAGGGCATCACTACAGCACCAAAGCTCCAAAGCGTTTTCGTGGAATCCCCCAGCGCCCAGTGTTGCCTTCATTTTGAATGCCATGTATTTTGCAGACTAAGTTCCAACCAAACTCTTCAACTTGGAGTCACCTCGTTGCCAGCAGGACAGCCATCAAAAGTTCTCTCAGTTCATAGCAGCGAGTGAGGAAACTGCCTCAATCCCTGCAGGGCTGCGGGTGTCGTTTCAAACAGCCCATGGTTCCTTGATTCCATTGATGCTGAACGTTGTGTCTATTTATTTTGAAGGACATGAGTCTCCCAAAAAGACAGATAGGTAGGTCACTAAGTCACCATATATAATGACATGAGCTTTCGGGGATCATCAGGGCTCACTCTCTTTCCGGGACAAGTTGTGGACATTCTTGAAGTCCAGCTGCATTTGGCGAAGCACGGGTGCCACATTTCGTGCCAGGTAGCCCGTGCTCAGTAGATCTTTTCCATGTCCTGGTGCCCAATCTCTTCCAAGAAGATGGTCAGGCCGAACCTGTGCAGCAGTGCAGCAGTGTTGTGTTTGTTGTCATTGATGACGAGATTGGTGATGGTTATTATTACATATAACTGTTATTGTTATTGTGATTTTTTGTTATTGATTATTGTTACAGTATTGTTTTTTTGTTATTTTTGTCTTTTACACACTCACACATATATATATATAATACATACTGTGCTTAATTATTATGCTGATGATGCACACAGAATTCCGTGCATGAAGGAATTCTATCCCGCAACGCATGGGACGGGAGAATGGGATGCACTTTCCAGGCCTTTGGGCTGTAGCCGTTTGAAGTCGTATTCCTTCCCATCCCACAAATTTCCGCGACCCTTGAGTATATGAATCAAAACCGGCACTTGAACATTTCGCAATTGCATCCTACGTATTCCAGTCGTGATGGATTTACACTTCGTGGGTGCACAGCTTCGGAGGCGCAGCATCTTATTGTTTTGAAAGAAGATGCCGAAAGCAGGATCCGACGAGCAGAACCCGATGGGTCCCGTGGCACGAACGCGGTCATCAGCCTGGGAATTTTGTGGTTTCATCAACGGTAATTTCATATAGTATAGTATAGTATAGTAAATATATATATATATATATGATAGTTACAAAAGAAATCATGGCTCTTGTGGTAGGTGCTCCGATTTGATCAACCTTAACCTCAGCTTTGCATTGCTAGATATGTGTTTATCGATGTAAGAGAGTACAAGAATCATGATTTATTACGGTAACATATATATATATATTATGTTCACTGATTCATGACCGACCCCTACACTGGTTCATCAGTTAGTCGGAATTCCCAGCACCCAGCGGTGCAGCGACAGGGAAGCCTGCGACATCATCCGGGATTGGCACGCTCGAAGGTTGGCCTCTGAAGGTCCTTCCTCCGAAGGCGGGGCATTTTGACACAACGGCCAGGTTTCGACGATACGAGACGTGTGCGGTTCACTTGCAACAATTAAGGAGGGTAAACAAAACGGTCTGCTTCAGGATGTTGCTGGTTTACTGGGCCGTCACTTGACGGAAAAAACTAGAGTTTCCAACTGGGCTGTTGAAAAAGTTTTTCTGTTTCCTTGTGGCGGAAAATGTAGGCTTGCAAGAGGATTCCCGTTGTGCAACATTGATCCCGAAACTTATTTTCAGATTTTACGGACGGACAAACAAAAGTACCCGATTGCGGATCGTCGCGACTTTGAAAACCACCATTGGGGTTGGTAACCCAGCAATTTTGATGGTTAACCCTTTGGTAAACTAACATAGCTATTGATTTACCTATTAAAAATGGTGGATCTTTCATGATCTTTCCATCGTTTTTTGGGACTGTTTACCATTTCGGGCAACCAATGTGAAAACCGCTGCCAGGTGACACTTTGGACGTTTACGAGGAACTTCAATGTATGACTTTGCTGGTGAACCCTGAGGACTTTGGCCGCTCGGACCGTAGAGCGCTGAACCCGAACGTTTTCCCATGACGATGTATGAAACACGTGACATGGTGCGAGACGGTGGTGAATCCAGAGGAAGTATATAAGTATGATATAAGATGATATAAGTATATGTGAAGTATGATATGTGATGTTTATAGAGGAAGTCGTAGAGGAAGTAGAAGATATGGAATGAACCTGGTCAAAGTTTGAAAACAAGTTGGTTGGATAGACGCAGCCATGGCTGACCGCCAAAGGGGCACCTTTACGACCATTTGTATTTGTTTGTTGCCGTTGCCTTGCCACATTCGCTCACACGCATGTGTGTATTTACCTATATATATATATATATTTACCATTATTTACCCATCATATACCATATAATACGCGACGAAAACATATGAACATGTACAGGCAATCGCCATGCTTTAACTCCCTTTCCCACCTATGCTATGTCGGAAAACCTTTGATAACTTGCTGGCCGTGGGAATGTTCAAGCCCGTCCATCCATCCATCCATCCATCCATATTTATTTAAACGAGGGACGTATACATATATATATATACATATTATATACACATACACATTTATTTACATGTAGCACATTGCATTCATATAGGTATACATATACATATGTTGCAATTTGCCTTGTTATGTGCACACATTGGTATATATATATATATATTTATTGTTCCGTTTGGTTTTCGATTTCTTTACCAGCCAGTTACTATACCATCTATACCATACTCCATCATTATACCCTATTGTTGGTTCGCTTAATGTTTATTCCATTGCAATTGCTAGTGAAATCATACTAAATCATATAGCCTCTTGGAGTTGGCAGGCACAAATCCAATTATATCCCCATTTAAAACCCCCATGCCAAAATTGCCTTTGATGGTTAAAGTCCTAGGCCGGTTTCCTGGTTAAATCCCACTGGTCCGTTGCATCCCTCAGCTATAGATTGTTTCATAACCATTAAAGCACCATTAGACTTTCATTAGGCCCATTAATAATTAATCAAATCACCATTCTATCATCACATTTTCATCAGCTTTGGATTTTCTTAAGACAAATTAACTGTTGTATCACCATTAAATAACCTTTTTTGTTCATTGCCAGCTATGTTTCCGGATATTTTCCGACCTCAGGTGACATCGAGGAGGCGCATTTGAAATTCCAGCGCCAAAGCTCGGAACCACAGATGCGGCTGGGAATGCCCACGCTGAGGCGTCACTTGGCGACATGGGCGCGTGGGACCGTGGTTTCCTCGTTTGTGCGTTTTTTTGTGCAACGCGGTTACCGTTGGCGCGGTTACTTTACCGTTGAGGAAACTAACGTGGCGAACGGAAAAATCATCATTTATATATAAATCTTGATAATAGGTAAACCAAGGAAGTAATGGGTCATTTTCAACATGAATGTTAAATTACCAGAGGGTCATCAGGAAAAAAAATGGTGATTCAACCATCAAAAAAAAGGGATAAACCATATATATATATACACATATATTGGTTGATTGGTCAAGTGTTGGTTTTTTAACCGTAACCAGCAAGAATATTTACTTACCAACCAGTACAAGTGGATGGGATTGGAATATTTTTCATGGCTGAGTTGTTTTCAGGGTTTAGGAATGTTTACAAAGGATGTGTAGTAGTTTTTTGGGGGACCGCAGGGTTTGGGGTTTCGTCTTATACTTTGAAATTAATTAGTTATAACAAACCAACCATGCTGGCCCATGTTCTTTGTTTTACTCACAGGATTTGAACGAAGTTTTTGTTGCCCCATTTGCAACGGGTCCGGTGGAATGCTGGGGCTGCTAGCAGAACTTTGCCGATAAGACATGTTTTCATGGTTGTCAAGAGTTTGGAAAGAGGCGGGCACCATTTTTATAGTGTCTATTGTTTGTTCTATTGTTTGTTCTATTTTTTGTTCCTTCCTTTGTCTCCCTTTATCTGTTTGTGCCTGTCATTTGCTGATGTTTGCTATGCATGAGTTAGCTGTTACAATCCTTAATGTTGATGATGTTTTGTCACTCGTGCCGGCCGTGCGATATTGTTTTTTTTTTTCCAGTCTTTGCCGTGCAGAGTACAACCTTCACGTCCTTTTTTTCATATTATTCACATACTTGCCACATGTTATTTTGATTTATTTTATGTTCGGTCTCCATTCTTTCCCGGTGGTTTCTTGGTGTGTTTGTTTCTTATCAGAACGTGTTTGCATGGTGCCTTTTCTTATCGGACTGTTGTAGAGACCGTTCAACTCAGTATTTGAGACCCAACTTAACAATAAGTTCACAATTATTTTTCAAAGGAATCATTTCAAATGCAGTTGTTTGAGTCTGAAAAATCGTTCATCATATTTTTTTTATTTTGATAAGTTTTGTTTAAACAGATATCATGAAGGTTCATGAAATGCACAAGACTGATATAACTTCCGATGCCGCCCCACCAGTGGTCAGTCACTGAGATTTTTTCCAGTTCAGATCCATTCAGCCAGTTCCAAAGTCTCAACAGCACCGTTTTCTCAAGCGGATATTGCATCACCAATGTGTCTTCCATGCTAACCTAGATTAGTACTGTAATTGATAAAACCCAGTTTATTAACAGGGGGATGCCAATTTCAATAATCATTTATCACTCCAAAAAAGGGGAACCCAACAAGTAAAAGTCAGGGAACAGACGAATCCAAGGTTGACATTATGCCCTCTCAATTGTTTCGTGCGCTGAGGTGTTTTATGTTTTTTTCCTGCGGCTACCGGGTCTCCTGAACTGTCCGAAAAAAAATGTGTTCCCCTCCTCAAGGTTTTACAGTCTCCACCGATTGGAGCAATCTTCGGCAGAAACTGCAGTTTTACCTTCAAGCCGTTCGAGAGCAACAAGCACCAGAGAGCATGCTCCTAGGGCCCTTGCTCTTCAGATTGCCAGGGGAATCCAGGACGGGAGACGGTTGAACCCAGTAACCGCGATTATTCTTCAAGTGCTGAAATATCAAAAACCTTCAAAAACCGCCACCATTGCCAAAATACAAACAATTGTGATAATTATGATATTGTGCGTATATGTATATATAATTATATCATATCTATTATCTAATATTATATATATATGTATAAATTTGCATACACAGAATAATCATCAGCAACAGCATTATGATGATTATCATCAATCATCACCATCATCATCAAACATTGTGTGGTTCAAACTCGGGTTTCTGTACCAAGAGAACTGTATGTTCCTGCGGGCCGAAATCTGTGTTTGTTGCTTAAAACGAGGGCCCAAAATCAGTGGTTGGAGTTGGGTTCTTCTCAAAATTTGGAACCCCAAATCCATCGGTTTATCACTCTAAAATCCCCCATTTAATTGCGATCCTTTTTTTGCGGTAACCCCATGGTGAGTCAAGCCTATTTCAACTATAAAAATTGCCAATTCTTGACGCACAGAAAATCTCCATGGCTGATAAACCATGATGGAATCACCATCCGCAGGAGCTTTTTGCAAGCGAGACATGTATCTCTTAGCCCGGCTATGGGGCATGGACCTCCTCGTTTTTGGCTGCTGATGAAGGACTTCAATCCCACCAGGGTACGGAATCTAAAACTGTGCCTCAGAGAAATTGATGTTTTCATGCGATCCCAGGACATCTTGAGACATCCTGAAACCAAAAAAGGCCCAGTATGGTTGATAAGTGCTGGCATTCAATCAAAACATGTTTTACAGCGGTGTTGTTCGAAGTCCAGGAGCAATACGGACCTGTGCCATGGGTCATCATGGGGCATCCCCGAGGTCATCGACAAACATTTCTGTATTCTGCTATATTCTGCTGATTGTTTTAGTCAATCTGCAAGGGCAAAGGAACAACATCTGAATTGCCATACCTTGTTGCATACCTTGTAATCTTTTCCCCCTAGCTCTAAATCACCTCCAAACGAAACCCGGGTTTGGTATTGGATCTGTTCAGGCAATATGTCGTCGCAATGCATCGTCGTAGTGTGTCGTCAGACAATGTGTCGTCAAACAATGTGTCGTCACAACGTGTCATCAGGGGGTTGCGGTCATCGCATTGCTGTGCCGCAATGCGTCGTCAGAGCCAGGGTCAAAGTTATACCCAAGCTGCGGCCATTTGACAGTTTTGTGTCCCAAGCATTGGGGACATTGAACATTACAAGAATATTACATATATTAGGCAATATTATATATATATACTCTCTCTCTCTCTCTATATATATATATACATGTATCCCCGCTTCATGCTGATCAAACCATAATAAACCCCATGAAAAAAACCATAGCTCTCCGCTGGTCCAGCCACTATATTCCCATGAAATACTTAAGAGTCAAAATTCACCCGGCTATAGGGTTACAGTATACCGTGATGCTTATGTTAAGATAGGTAATTCCTGTAATAGGATACTGTAATACCGGGTCATCTTATACGGTTAATTATACTTATAATAACTGCATATAACATCATATAACCGCTATCAAAATGATGGTCAATCCCCTTGTATCTTATTGCTTAAGCCATGGTTAACTGCAGCATTTTGAACCTATCGTCACCCTGGGACCTGGGAGTCCGAGGCAAGCAGACATCCGGGATTGGAGCCGTGCAGATCACCCGCAGCTGATGGCCGCAGTTCAGCCCGGGGCAACTGACTTTGCTCTGTGAAGATCCAGTTTTTTTTGTTTTTTTAAATACATGTAACATCTCCCTTGGAATTTCCTCTAGGAAATGGTGGTCCAGGACCCCACGATTCTTTAGAGATTTGGGTTTTAGGTGGTTTTAGGGGGATCATGTAACTATCCCAAAAGTTTAGACCATAAACCGACCAAAAAATGACAAAGGTGAATGGCCAAAAAAATGACTAAACGCCGATTGTGGGATTTTCCAGTCTCAGGCCCCAAAAAATAACAATTAATATATATATATATATGTGTGTGTGTATATATTGTTTCACATCCTGGAAACCCTTTTGGGCCTCTATTTGGGACCTATATGGACGTACATATTGGGTCGAACATGTTGACCCAGAGAAAGGCCACAGTTGAACACGTTTTATGATGTTCTATGTGTTTAAAACGTGGCATCAGGATGCTTTGAATAGTTCTGGGAGTTTGTTTTCTTCCTTGCTTTGAGTTGTACTTAGTGTGTTAAGGAAGCAGGCACGCGGCTAGACATGCTTAGACATAGGAATCATCACATTGAGCATGTCAGCTGCTCCAGAGCCAGTCGGCCGCTGCGGAAAAATGCTGCAGGGAGCTCACTTCTTGTTTGCTTTCTTTGTTTCTTTTTCTCTCTCTCTCTCTCTCTCCTCATCTACCGAGCGACTATATGTATCAATTAATACAAGATTCTAGATTATGTGATACACAATATCCTACGTGTTGTTATGCACATATACTTAGATTATATATTATTCTACATGATGCTGCTGTACAATCTTCTCACCCGCCTTGGCCCGCCCCAAAGTGGCCCTAACAGAATGCATTTCCCATTGAATTTGAATTCTCCGAAGGTTATGTGTTGTGTCTACCACATGTTCGTGCTGTACGACCTAAATGTTGTACTTAATGAAAAAAGTAGTTGGTGGTTGCGAAAGACCACATAGCATGAGGCGCACTTACCATCGTAATTCTTCTTTGGAAAAATGGAAGAAGAAAAGAAGCAGAGCAAGTTTCAACCAGAATTGTTACGCCATCGCCATGGCATGTTCTTTTGCGTGTTTTCACCATTTTAAGTGTTTGGACATTTGTTTCCAACGTGACATCCTTGGCGCATCTTGGCCGAAAAATGACCAGGCTCCAGCGGTAGAGCCGATGGAGTCCCGTGGCTTTTCGGAATCTGCGGGGAAACTCAGAATGTGAGGAATGTTGGGGACCGTTGGGATTTGTGATGTATACTATCTAATTTATATTATATTATATATATTTTTATATAATTATGTGTGTGTATTTATATGCATATATAAATACATGTGTGTAGTGTGTAAATATATATATATATATATGTGTGTGTTTATATATATATATGTATATCTATATATTTATTTTTAAATACATAGATGCATGTGTGTGCAATATGTGTTTGGGTGGTGTGTTTCTTTTGATTTTATAGTATGTCTTGGTATGTGTCAAAAAAGGTGATAGAAGGGTGTCCAGTGTCCTGGGTGACCCCCAAATCTACGGGGTCCGCCACTTTAGGGAAACATGTTTTCTTTTTTTTGGCGGGGTGCTATATATATATATATTTAAATACAAGATTATTTTAATATGTATTTATATGTTTGGTTTATATTATATATAAAATGTGTTTGATATATATACATATATATATATATTAGTTATATATATATGTGTTACTATATATAAGATTGTGTGAATATATATATATTTGTATGTATATCATATTTATATATAGTATACTGTTTAAATATTATATTATATAAGTACTATATTATGTATATATTAGGTTATATATGCATTTTATTTTGTATTTATTAT
>Ga0126342_10017876_pt1 | contig 12212 bp, 11 predicted proteins | sample Cyp1metagenome_FD_92528 | JGI IMG/M metagenome (GOLD analysis project Ga0126342, IMG submission 92528) | Coral microbial communities from Lord Howe Island, Old Settlement Bay, Australia - Cyphastrea 1 metagenome | ecosystem: Host-associated > Invertebrates > Cnidaria > Coral ... | reverse complement strand
TGACTCTTTCTCTTCTCTGATCTTCTCTCTTCTAATCTTTCTCTTCTCTCTCCCTCTGCCCTGCTCTGCTTTTCATCTGTCCATATTGTCGGAAGTTTGACTTCTAAACTTCCTTCGAACATAACATAACATAACATAACATAACATAACATAACATATAACATAACACAACGCAACATAACATAACCACACCACACCACACCATACCATACCGTACCATACCATACCATACCATACCATACCATACCATACCATACACACATACATACTTGTAGATATGATATCTATATAATATACTTATCAATCACAAAAAATGGATATAATATATCATATGATTCAATTCTGAATACGTTTGGGAGCAGAATTCAATATTGAATGAATCAATTCCCAGCTGTGGCGCCAGATCTATCCACGGTCCATCATGGCTGGAGCCAAGCGAGGCACCTAGTACAACAAGGCGATCTTCGATGTTGGAATGATTTTGATTGTTTTTTTGTTAAATAATGGTCGTACTACATTTTGGTGCTATTTTCTTTTGGTTAAGTTTGGTGGAAATTACGGACGTTTAAAGACACCTGGGTGGACCTGGGTGGGTCCTGAGGTATGGCGTGATCACGGTGAGGCACAAGGCACTTTCTTTGTTTTTAGGTTTACTGGCTACATCTGGCTACTGTGAAGGCAATCCCTTTTGGAATCTTTTGGACATTCAGTGGATTCAGGAATCTGAAGCTTTTTGAGATTGTTCAACGAATTGCTGTAAAGAGTGTTAATTTTGTCCATCGAAATGGCAGTTGTTACTTTTTCTTTTTCGTGGTCTTATTGTTTGAACATGTTTGAACTCTGACGTTTCTTTTTATGGTTCAATAAATATTGATGATATTGACCACCGAAGAGGGGAACAGCGAAGACCGTCAGGAACTGTTTGTTGAGTGTGCTCTCATCCGCAAACCCCCAGAGAGTCATGAAGGCCAACGCACAGAGGAGGTGGGGTAGTTCTGCTTTCCAAGCGAGCGTCGCATAGCATTGTCAACATGAACTCGACGTAGCAAGAGTTGACTGCAGAATGTGTAAGCTGGTACGGAAAGCAGAAAGAATGGCTGAAAATACAACATCGCAGCGTGGGATGGATATCATCTCTTGCGTGTTGTACATTGTACATCCTGGTACTTTACAATGGCAAGTTCCCGAAAGTTTTCCCGAAGGTTCCCGAAGGTTCCCAAAGGTTCCTGAAGGTTCCGGAAGGTTGCTTGGAAACTCTGGACAGAACGCCGCACAGGTACAACGTGCGGAGAGTCTCTTGGAGGAGAGCCCCGTCAGTCAGGTTAGTTACTGTCCCATTTGATATTCGACAGTGATTCGACAGCATTGAATTATTCTATTCAACTATTGCAACGACAGCAACAGCAACACAACAGCCTCAAAAAGGCCACCTGAATGGATGTTTGAGCGGATCTGCGAAAAATCAGGCAGTGCACAAAATGTCAGGTTTTACCTTCCTACATGTTCCAGGTAGCTTGCTTCTCAATCTCAAGCACATATGCACTTCATGCTTTGATCTTAAAGGTATATGTACATTATATGTACTATATTATCCTGTCACCAAAAGATAGAATTGTCTAGTTTTTGCTTGAGACACAGAGTATGAACTATCTCGAAGATTTTTTATCCTGTGAGGCACCTGTCCCCAATCCTTTCTCCATTCACTTAATTTGTTTGGATGCAATTAGTCAAATTTGCAGCCTACCAAACGTTGCAAGGACTTGTCTGCGAGAGATTTTACTGTGCTCGACACTGAGTGCAAAGTTGCATGCTGCGCTGAGACCTGGCAACTTGCGCATCTCTCACAGATGTTGGAAGTAGCTACGCATCAAAACGAGACGACATGAAATACTAACAACAGCTAAATACCTTGTACAGGCATGATCACTAAAACCATTCACGTGTCTAGAAACCCGCAATACAATATTGCGTATGATTTGGGGCTGGGGATGGTTTATTCTGTGCATTGGGGCTGGGGACTTGGTGGGGTGGGGCAACAAAGTTCATGTCAACTTAAACACGCTCTGGGCTCTTCTCTTACATGCTACACTGGGATCTTCTCTTGCACTTGCACACGCACACACTGTCATGCTACGCTCTGGGGATCTTCTCTTGCACTTGCATACACACGTCATGCAACGCTCTGGGGATCTTTTTTGGCACTTGCACAAAAACGTGATGCTACAACCCAGGCATTTGCGGTCATGACAGTTTTGCAAATGATCTTGTGGATGCAACATGAAAAACCTTATCTGTCTGTGAAACATCTCACAATTTGAAACCTAGATTGTTAGTTTTCCGGACCCTGAAACAAACTTCAAATGATACCAACTAATTCATGTATCTGGAGAATGATTCCTCTAGTTGATCATGACTGTTGCAAAAACATGAGAAAAACAACGGACAAATGACCATGTAAATGGCTGCGGAAGATGCAAGTCAGCTACACATCTCAAAGTTGCAAATCCCTTCAAGCAGAAACCGATGCGGGTTTCTGCATACGTACATGTATACTAGTGTATACAGTTTACATAAATTTCTAATAGTTCGGGCCGGGACCCCAGGTACAAATCTTGGAAACTTGCCCCAAGAGCTCCTACCTTCATATTTCCGCAGAAACTCCATGGCCGTGGATGTGCTGCGGGAGACATTCTACGACCCCTTTGATGGTCGCAAGGATGTGAAGGACGCCCGCTGGCGCTGGCTGTTGACCGGGGCGGCTTCTGCAGAGCCGGCGTGCTGAGGGCGGTGACCAAGCAGTGTGGCATGGTACAACTTCGGAAAAGTGTGCAATGATGTGCAATTTATATACCAGTGCCAGGCTCGAAAGGTCTCTGCTCTTCTAAAGGGGGAACACTTTTGAGCTCGGTATGTCTGGTATAGCCTCCAGGCCTTTGGTAATTCACATGCAAGTTTTTCAGAGCTCCTGCAGTGGCACTGCGATTCATTGGTATTTTTTTTTTTTAATTATTATGGAGGTTTAATATGGTTTAATGAAATAGTCATCCGAAAACCACGGATTTTCCGAATTTCCAGCTACATAAGCTTGCAATTCGGGAACAACAGTCGGACAAGCCATTGCTGCGCCGTATACCATCTAGTGCAAGTTCTGCATCCTCACATCAGTGGATCATCATATCATCATATCCACAAATTTATTTATCGTTGATGCAAATTTGTTTATGATTTAATTATCAACAATTTGTATCAAACGGGATTTATCCATATATTTGTTGATGCAAATCCCGTTTGCTGCTGGTTCAAATCCGATTGCATCCATACGTGCCATGTTCAATAGTTGCATTAGATATAGATATATCGGGATGCTCTTACAACCATTAATCGGAAATTATAACGGCCAATGTAAAAAAAACAATGGTGAGATGACTGTAACTCGTATACTTTCTCTTGACCATGGTATACACGTATGTTTGATTTGATGTAATAAATGATGGGACATCTTTGGGTTATACAACTATGTTTTTGTTGGTTGAATGAGCTAGCCAAATCCATTCAATTTCAAAACCATGTTTTTGTGGCAACTCCTTTGTAAAATGTACACTTTGGGTGGTTACAACCTCGTTTCTGCTGATATATATATATATATATAAACTATATATATATATATGTATACATAATTATATGTATGTATATATATATATATGTATATATGTATAATATTTATACACATATATATATATATATACAAATTATATATATATATATATATTATACACGCACACACACATATATTTATCATTCTAAATCCATACTCTTGGTGATTAGATCCTAATTTTGCTGTACTTGCATCCTGGGTTCTGAGTGTTTGCAGAACGACAGGAGCGGGTGCTCCGCTCTGTTAGTCGACCAGCTGTCCTGATGGTGCCGCCCCTGGAGGATGTTGGCTGTACGATCCAATACGGTGCTTCAACAATGTTATATAACGCTATATAATGTTATATAGCTACTTGCACATATCAGTCATAACGTACAAACATTGTGTTGACACATATATATATACTGACGTACAAACTATATACTGTACACATGTTTGTTCGCTGCTTTGCCAATAATTTAAATGTGATTCACAATCATTGTTCTTGCTGTGCATATTTCTGACATGCCCAAATTACTGAGATGATTAATGTGAAGAAACCCTTGGTTTCGAACCCCCAAACTTTTGGAAGCAGAAGATAGTGATTGGTGTGGTCCACTTCATTGCATACAACCAGCATGTGGTGGCAAAACTGATGTTTGTTGACTTGTGGCTCATAGCTGAAGAAAGACGCAAAGGAAGGAACACATTCCTCCAAGATTTCAAATCTTCCACGCAGACCATATCAAGCTCTGGCACAGGCAGGCAGTTCCTGCTTGAACTGGATGAGCACCTTCGGATGGCTGCAAGATACAGCAATGATCGTTTCTTGATGGCCAAAAGAACCCCATCCCAAGGTATCATGAAGTGAGTGCAGCAGGCTGATGTGATCCCAATCCGACTTGGTGTCTTGTCCTTGCCCTGTGGCGCGATCAACTAAACCCATAGCCCTGATGCTGTGGCATGGGCCACAGCCATGGCAAGAGTTTTGGCCGGTTTGTCCAGTCCTCAGTTGCCGCCAGATGTTGGATACTTTTCATGAACGTTGAAGTCCCCATCAGTTTCGCAAATGTAGTGTGATGGGTCCAGAAACTGCTGACCTCCAAATGCCGGGTTCCCCAAAGGCAATTTTTTGGTGAACTCTGGGAACCCACGTTTTCGACACCAGAGAAAGAAATGCTGAAGCATATGGTCCCGTGTTGCCAGGCGTTGCAAGGCCTGGAGGTGCAGGGATTGAATTTGTGGGATGTCAGTTCAAACATGTTGAACCCATTTTCGCCCCGCCAAAGCTTTCAGAAGACGCATGCTCATGGCTAAGCTATACATGTTTCTAGTTAGAATCAAGTATTCAATACATTTTGATACCTGAAAGCCTTCTTGCTCGTTCTTGCTTTGTCCTTGAAAATGTTGGCAAGAAAATGAGAAGAAACAGAATGAGGAGGGGACAAGAAAGAAATCAAGAAGTGGAAAAGCTACGTTGATTCGGAATGGCTGCAGTAGAACCATGTAAACCTGCATGGTGTTTTTGGTGTTTTTGGCGTTTTGGCCTTGTTTTACATCAGAAATTTCAGAAATCACCGAGGACCCAGTCCTGGACTCTCGCCGGCGCTTGCCGTCACTGTTCGGTGGAGAAGTGCTTCTGCCTGCAACGCTCAAACCATCTAACCATATTCTAACCATCTCAAACCTCCAATTTGGGGATTTCATCATACTTTACTTTGCAACCCAGAAGCAGGGACTTAAGACTTGATCGGTACGATCCAGTAGGAAAACAATACATTGGGCCTCATTGGGCAGATGAACTCAGCCGAAGTATCGCTATACAGAGCCCACAATTGATAGATACTGTACGCGGGAAGCCACATGGCATATGCATATTCAACGAACTCGATCTAGCATACAGTGAAGACGAGCACGGGTCCAACTAGTCCAAATGGTTTCCAGGTTGCGTGGGTCCAAAAATTAATCAGCCTATTTGTGTGTAATGGAATTTGCACACTCCTGGGTTGACGATATGCCGCAGGCTTTGAACCATTGGTTGGTACTAGCTTGAGTCTCTCCACGCTGACATGTACACGTTAATCATCGTTAATCTATGCACCCCTTTTATTGTTTTTCTTAAAGTGGATGAAATTGAGATAGTATGCGGTTTGCGGGGTGTGGTTTGCGAAGTAGCTAATACACTCCTGATGACTTAGAAGTTCATGCATGAGACTTTAGAATGTTGGGCTGATTTGGGCCTTGCAAATTGGCCAACATGCGAGTCGCATTTTCCAGTTGAGATGACATGGGCATGTAGGCATGTCCAATACTTACATGGTGAGGTCATCAATGGTCCAGGTGGGAACCGGTGGGAATGGATGGAATTGTGAGCCCATGTGAGCCCTGTGACATCCTGTGACACTGTGAGGTTTGCTGCCATGAAGCCCAACCCTGTGAGTATGCATAGCTGGATCCATGAATTTGCACACCCAGGCTCGAACTGATGTCATTGGGAATACTGCCAGAATCAACCCCACATTCTTGGGAGACATTGGCTTTCTCCTCTGTAGAAAACAATGTGCAAGATCATGTGCATTGTAGTTCTAAATGGTCTCTGATGATTTATAACTTATGCATCATGATCACTGATTACATTCCCATTTTGGTTAGTCATCTCCCTCTTATAATTGGTGACCGTTCCCCTCATTTGTTGGTAATATGACATGATGCGACATGACATGATTAGATAATTCATACATGATTGAGATTTGGTCCAATTCAAGTCGCATGGATGAATTCTTGCGGTTGCAAAAGCCCATTGGGATCAATTATGCAGGTTTTTTCATCGCAGGAGTGGATCGTTTTGGATCCTGATTTTTGTAGATTGTCGGGCGCTTGAAAACTGCAGGCACCCTGGCGGAGTTTTTGGTGGCACCTTGGTAAAGCATTGGGGTGGGTTTCGGGCTCAGAACCTCCTGGGAATAATGGGATGCACCTAACATCAACTAACTACATAAGAAATCAGATGGGAAAAACATACACACATACACACTTTTTTCATATTAACTAATACTCGTACATATTATTTAGTATTTACTAGACAGACATCTATACTGCATGCTTCTGAAAGCAACCAAAGCTGAGCTTCGTGTTCTATGCATTTCAACCCCTTCTCGTCTTTACTTTACATAAGTTCCTTCTGAGTTGATCTGGATGCAGACCATTCCCACCAGAAGCTACAGTACCGGCACTAAGTAGCAGTAGCCAGTTCTTTTTTCTGCAAGATTGCCCACACCATTTTGAGGCCCTGTTCCCCCAATGGGCTCTAGTGATAACTCAGTATGTTGCGGTATAATATCGCATCACAATTATCACATTATCATTAGAATAATTTAATTAGCATGCATAATATAATGCTAAGACATGAGAATGCTTGCACAGCTTTACCGCCAAACTTGAGGGGTCTGCTTGCAACGCCGCGGATCTTTCAGGAGGAGATCCCCATCCGCTTTGCCGAAAGAATTCGTTGGATCGAACAGGTGGGGCAAGTCAGATATCATCAGATACAGCATGTTTTTTTCTGTCTTTTTTGGAGGGGGAAACAATATCAGACATGCCAAAAGTCAAGTCTGTCTAGAGTTTGGATCCCACCGTCAATTCAGACGTTGTGAGACAGAACATGTCTCAGAAGCGGATTTGAATTTGATTGGCGCAGCAGGGATAAGTTGAGTATTTGCATCTTTGTCTTCGCCCTCTGGCAGGTGAATGAGTGGAAAGACGTGCCGGAACTGGTGGAGTCGCACTTGAAGCACACAGCTGCTCGGTCATCAAAGGGCTATGAATTGAGTTTGCTTTCAAACTGGGAAAACGGAAGAAGCACAAAGTGGTGTTCTGACTCAGAGTATCCTAAAGTCGTTTAGATATGCACAACTCAAAACTGTCTTGTGGATCAGAGCAGCATGGCAAGATATGGAAAGCGTCAGCCGTGTGAGGCCTCTTTCTCGTACATGCGTAAAGCGGACCCGAAGGATCCCGTGAAGTTCCAGAAGACCGTGCAGAAGGTCCTGAAGCGGCAGGACAACATGGTGGAACTGATGACTTTGGTGCCTTGGCCATCTTGGCCATGAAAGTTGGGCTTCTCAGGCTTGAGAATTCATGATCCAGACGCTGCGAGCAAAGTTGTTTTTGTTCATGATGAAACATGATGAAACAACAACACCTTGCGCCAACCTTGAAGCTAGACCCTGAATCCCGCAATTGTGCACCACCCAGGGAATGCAGAAGCTGCGGAAACTTCGTCAAGCGGAGAATTTTGATGGCTTCTCCAACAAGTTTTTGGACAATTTCTTGTGCCTCGCCTGCAGTTGTCTATGTCCGATTTGTGTGGGATGAACTGGTGACGTTTCTCCTGATTCTTTGCGGATGCGCTATGACGAGCAAATCTGTCTAAATTTCAAAAGAAATCAAAGGGACTTGATTTGCTCTGATTTACAATAGCTGTTTCGCTCTCATCGGTCGCATGTTCTTGAGTGTGGAGCAGCACCAATAGTTTTGATATAGGACCCCTTTCGACATGGGAGTGCACTGAATCGGACACTCATGCACTGTTCTCAACGGCGCAGTCATACCACCCTTTAGATCCTTTGGGCCGTTCTGAAGTTTGCCCACATCTCAGGTTGAATCGACTTGGTTGTAATTTGCTGCTATCGCATTACCTTGCATGTGCTCATCCTCATCGCAAGATGATTGGCAACACGGCTGAGACAGGGAAGTTCAGGGTCAGCGAGAAATGAGATAGATCAAGGATGATCAAGGGACATTTCAGCGTGTGACTTGATGACTAATCTGAATATTGGCATTTCAGTACAGGAACATCGACCTTGAAAGTCACGCCGGATACTGTCCACAATCCATGGAGCTTTCTATTCCAGAAATCAAAGCTAAGGCATGTTTCTGGAGTGGGAAAGATGTATAAAGGGAGTGTCCAGACCTGGAGACCTCGACTTGTTTGCCTTGTTTGCTTTGGAGTCCATTTAAAATGTGGAACAGGAGGGCGGCACGAGCGGCAATTTCAGCTGTATGACATTTGCAATTAACATGTTTGAAGAAACTGTAGCCAATTGGTTCAATCAGCTCAAAAAATGGGTTCCACTTGGGCCCACTGGCGCCCAACGATGTCCAGGCATTATCGACCCTCAATGTGATGCGGTGGAAACTTGCAGAGCGGCTGGTCAGGAGCTGTTTTGTCAGGAACTCTCAATAGACAGATTGCTCTGCTTATGATCTCCAGAATCTCCAGAATCTCCAGATATAAAGTTGATGAAATATGATGAAATTTGTAATTCTCAAGATTTCTCAAGGCTTCCCAAGACACAAGAAACCCATGCCGGAGGAGATTCTGGGCGCATGCCGCGATTTCCTGGGCCGTCAACCTGTTCTGCGAGTGGAAGGATTTTCGCCCGAGGGCCACCAAGGTCTTGCGCCGCGCAGCTTGGCGTCGAGGTCAGCTGACATTCCCAACGGCTTTGATGAGTTAATCTATGTGTCTATCTGTGAATTAAAAATGAAATATGTATTGTACGTACCATATACATCCGCAAAATATATATATATAATTATATATATACAATATAGTCATATAATATCATATATATATATTGTGTATATATATATTTATATACAATATACTATATATATATATATTGATCTATATTGTATAATAGCACACACATATATATATATATATATAATATAATTATTTTGATGTGGAGACCAGAAGTCTCCTCATGCATCAACGAGGCATCAATGAGCAGTAATCAGAGATAATCAGCACACTGCCTTGAGGCTTCACCTACATCCCTGGCATCCTCACCTTCATCATGAGGGAATTGCTTAAGAACAGCTTCAGAGCTACTCTCGACATCACTCCAGACGAATCTCGCCGGCAGGCTGCAGGCATAGCATGGCATAGCTGCGTTGAAAGGTGAAGATGAAGTTTCCCAAAAGTATGACTATACCGGCTGAAATCTCCAAAATAATAAAAAGCGACTCCAAGGTTGGTATCAACATGTCTAATGTCTACACAGGTAGTAGGACGACCTGCCTCCAAATGCGACATGCGATTTCACCATCAGAGCCAGCAATAAGAGCATTTCAAACTCAGTTGGGCAACTCCTGCATCCCACATGATTATATAAATAAATAAATAAATATATATATGTATAAGTTTGGCCCACTGGTTGATTCTGTTGCTACTACAATCATTTTTGAGATGCTTGATGGATGTTACACCGCTCAAAGCACCAGGAGGAGCTCGAGAGTCGTCCGATCGAAGTGATCGTTTGCGCCAATGAAGCGCATGTCATGATTAGACACACGGCTGCAAATCTTCACCACATGGTTCTGAAAAGATTGAAACGGAAACAAACTGCAGCATGGTGCATTTTGATACTGCAAAATCCCCCCGCATTCAGTTGGATGGCCAGCTGGAAGAAACATTATCCATGGGAATTGGCCAAATACTTTTCTTGCAGGAACAGATGTGCCCAATATTGGCCAGCATTATCCATGCTGCTAGTTGGTTATTTTTGCACACTGTGAGGATCTCTTCAAGCTGAGTCAGCTTGAAGCCTGTTTGCCAAGTCATAGACCTATTTCAATCTTCTTGTTGAATGTCAAGTTGAAGGATTTGGTTCTTGATTAGATTGATTAGCAAAGGAAGCCAAAATACAAGCAAGACACAACAAGACATGATAAGACCGAGAACATACCATGAATGTGAGAAAAACTCGAAAAATTGCTGTGCATAGCTACGCATAGCTACGCATTTGATGGTACTGGATATTGCCGTGTCTGGCCTGCAGAGCTCGCAAGCCCAGGAGTCAGTGACCGTGCACAAGGAATCCCTATCGAAGTTGGAAATCGAGTGTGGTCTTACATGATGCTTGGTTTTCAAATGTTTGCAATGGTTTTAGATAGTGTTAACTGGTTTTGGGATGTTCCATGGGAAAATATGGAAAATGTGACCAGCCCAAGCCTCTCCAAGCTTTGAAAATAGGAACATGGGAACAATTGGTAATGGACTGTAACAGTATGTAACAGTACTATCAAAACAAAGGCTATAATGTCTATAATCGGCTATAACTGCAGCTGAGCATAGCTGAGTAAAAGTTGGGATTCCAAGGTACACAACCTCCTCGAAGGCATCTCCTCTGAGCGGTTACGGAGTCGGGCTGCCACTCTCACGGCTGCATGCCAGGTGACTCGTCCAAAATTTGCATCGCGGCAGCCATATAGATAGATATAGATAGTTAGTTAATGTTAGTTAGATAGTCTTAGAACATCTCACTACCATTTGAGACCCCTTGAAGCCAGCATGGTGTGAAACGCCGTTAATAATTCATATGAGTCCTGACTTAACTCTCCACAGCCGCGGGTTGTGCATAGTTAAACATACTCAAATACTTGGGATAAGGATTGAGTTCCTTTGAGCCAATTTTGGGAACCCTCATATTTCTACTGGATGCCCTTGCCTCTCTGTGTGGGTCGTTGGGTTCGTTCTTGCAGAAACATATTGCGGGGAATGTCACTCTAATTGGCACTTTGCTTCGACCAAATGCATGTCTTCTAGTGATAGTGGCAGTCTCTACTCCTTCAAGACCTAAGAATTTAGGCACTTAATAGCAATAACTTCCCTTGCCACCCCAATTACCGAACTACCCACAACTCATGATGACTCCTTTGCAAGGGGAAGACCCCCCAACACTATGTGATTTTGGCAATTTGGCGCACCCATAACTCTAAGGTACATGGGCGGTACGTTGGAACTCATTTCCTTGCCAGGTTATGGTTGGGGGCCACAGCGAGCTGGGACGGAGGGGTGGAGTCGACCGAATGTTGAAGAATGATGGAATGAGACCACCAGGCTGAAAACTGGGACGACAACGACAGAAATAGACATGGTTTCTTTCTGCTTTTGGAAGTAATTCTTACAAGAATGAGACGGGAAGACATGCCTAGGCACTGTAGCAAGGAGACACTGGAGGTAGCTCTTGTTGCATTAGCAGAATTAGCTTCTGTTGAACATGCAACGGCAATACATGCAACCAACGGCCCTTCATTATCTTTTATTCACTGATTTTGTTGCAGCCACAAAAACAGCAACGATATATACCTGGAGTCAGTATTGTTTCCAAGATTGTCCAGGTGAGTGCAAGCACAATAGTTGTGCGCAGAGAGCATGCACCCCATGGCCATATAGTACAGATTTTGTGAGGTGCTAGTACTTACACAACGCTGCATGCAGGGGAAAGCTTCCTGCACATTGGTATGGCTGGGTCATTATGGTCATACACCATGTGTATCCATTTGTGGTACTGATAAGGCTCGCAGGCCATAGCTGTTTGACTTGAGCTGATGATATTTGTTTCTTTGCTTGGAACTTGTGGAGAGCAAGTAATGTGTTGACGATATAGCTATGCCATTTTGGCTCAAGCTGTTCCCCCTGTGATCCAATACTTTCGAAAAGACGTTCTGATCTTCTTGTCTTGCTCATGGCGGCTTCTAGTCCAGTAGCAAGTGAGACTGGCACCGTGGG
>Ga0126342_10017875_pt1 | contig 12212 bp, 15 predicted proteins | sample Cyp1metagenome_FD_92528 | JGI IMG/M metagenome (GOLD analysis project Ga0126342, IMG submission 92528) | Coral microbial communities from Lord Howe Island, Old Settlement Bay, Australia - Cyphastrea 1 metagenome | ecosystem: Host-associated > Invertebrates > Cnidaria > Coral ... | reverse complement strand
GGGCCAATCAACTGACTGGCTCAATTTACCGAGCCCAACTTGGAGTGAAAAGGTGCACTTGCATCTGCCTCTTGGTGGGGACCTCCGGGAAGGGTCTCGGTCATAGTCTGAAACCCGTGATATTGAATTAAATTATATTATATCATATTATATTAATTTATATCTTATTATATTATAATATACCATATTAAATTGTATTATGTTACTTATTATATTATACTAAAAATATATTACATTATATCATATTAAAATGTATTATATTATTTGTTATATTAAATTATATTAAACTATATATGATATTATATTCAATTGTATTATATCATATTATATTAAATTATACCTTATTATGTTTATTATAATATAATATACCATATTAAATTAAATTAAATTATATTATATATAGGAGTTTAATTATGAAGCCATGAATCATAATGAAAATAATATATTATATGAATCAGACATGGACTTTGATTATGATCCCACAAGTCATCATGATACTACGAGAAAAGGATCAATATATTTGGAGTATGATAATGCACACATAATATGGATGAAACATTGATTAACGCGCATTAAAACAAATGATAAGGGAGAATTGTGGGGAATCCTTCAATCCAATCTGCCAATAATACATACTGGCGATGATGTGGATGAACCAGCAACACAACAGGATTCACCAGCAACTTATATAATGACAGTCAATAAGACCCAAAAAATGGGATCTTTTTGGGAAGTAAATCGGCAATGACTTGGGCTATAATCTACTCGATATTCATTCCAAACAGTGCAGCCCGCCTATTCCCCCAATATATATATATATAAATTACCACATATGGATATATATATATATATATGTATATAATTATATATATAATTATATATATATAATGAACCTTGGTTTCTGGCAGGGCATTTCACATTCTCTCACGTGATGGGATTAGTAAAGATATTGAACCACTTGCTCGATATTTTCGGTTAATGCATGCTAATGCATGGAATGTGATCAGAATATGTTCGCAGTAGATCCCCAATTACACTTTACCATACTTTACCATCATTATAAAACAAAACTGGTCTCCAATTCTTGGACAGTTTAATGTTAACTGATTAATAGCCATACAAAACCAAGTAGTTTTAGACATGGGGGGTGCCCAAACAAAGCCATACAATAAATCGAACGGTATCGTATCAAATGGTCTGCATACAAATCGTCTTCCCCTCATGTTATCGCACAAATGAAGCATATTCACACACCACTCTTCGACCACATGGCTCCTGAGCGCTCGTTTTCCGCGGTCTTTCCGCGCAACGCACGACATAAAGAGGTCTCTTCAGCGGCGATGGTTAAATACGGTTCAATCAACCTCAATATCTTCGGAAGCTCCAGGTACCTTCTGAGTTGCTACCCTTCTATTCTTCATATTTAGTGGTAGTTAGACTGTTAGACTTAGCCTATGGTATTCTACCTGATCCATCATGGTTTCTAGCTAGCCCTTTTGCATGGGCAAAGGCTTCATAGGCTCCAACTGGAGAAGGTGAATACCATACCGCCATGTCGACCAAAGTCTTGTATGGATATTGCGTCAGTTAGGAACATGTTAGCCAATTGCTCTTGGTGGCAATAATCAACCGTTCCTACCCACATGTTTCATAAGACCTTGATCATCACCCTGAAAAAATGGAAATTCAACCAATTCTGAATATACCAAACAGGTCGCGCATGGGGTACTACAGAACTGGAAGCATTTGAACGTCTTGACTGGGGCCCTCTGTTCAAAACAATTACACTAATGTGGTAAGCCCAATAATAAACCTACCATTTGGGGATGGTTTTTACCACCCATTTATAGCCTATTTATGGGGATGGAAATATGATTGGCTTTACCACATATCCACACTATACACTAATTAATAGACTGTAGTTCAGACACCGTTGACCTCAGGTGCACTCGCCGCGGGAGTTTGTTTCGTCGACAGGCACCCCCCGATATTGGCCGAATTATAGCTGGCTGGTGGGAAGTTTCCCGCACTTTTTTAGACATACAACAGACAGCTCTCAAGATTGTGGTGCAAAGCGTCCCACAAAGGGATCTTGTTTTCAGTGCCGAGGCATCCAATTTGAATGGCGCATTACATTCTCTGCGTTTCCTTCCATGCATCTGTCAAGCACTGGGCAAACCAGCCAACCAACCAGTTCAATAACATGCGGTATTTGGTATTTGTGTTGCATAGCTCAGGTTGGGCGGATATGCCGGCCTCACCATGGACGGGAAGAATATCCCACGTGCATTCAGTCATTTTTGGCTGGTGCGTTGGTGCAGGGGCATATCAACATCTAAAACTTATAACGAAAAGTCATGTTGCGCCTGGTGGTTTCGAATGAACAAAAAAAGGAGGACTCATCATGATAATCAAATATCATCACCTTCGCCATCACCATTCTGCCCAGCAACGGAGGATGGAGGCAAGCTGAATGGTTTTGCTTCCAGTATTCCTTGGTGCAATGAGCCAAGAACCATCAAAGACAGTCCAGGGAGGAACTCGAGAAAACGTGCCCCCAACGTCTCCCCAAGAACAAACAACACACCTATCAAGAAAGTCAAAAGTTCCAAAAGGCAAAACACATTAGAAGACATGTTCCAGCCTGCTATGCAACATAACCAGCTGCGACGCCGGGGGGCTTGAAATGGCATGCTTCCATAGGTGGCAGCTGGTGCCATGAATGATGGGCCTCAACGGAGCAGGTCATGGCACACCAAAGGAGGATCAACATGTAGCTTGCATGTTTACATACATAAATAATCATAAATACATACAAACGAATGTGAATACAGTGAATACATGCCATGTTCAAGTATTCAATAAGAAGATTCTAGCACCATCTAATATATCAAAACGCAAAATGAGAGTTTACCGCTTGTGTGCAACCTTTACCGTACTGAATTTGTCTTTAATGACCTTCGTCGAGAGCCTTCTTTGCTATCCTCCCTCTGCCGCAGAATGCCGTTCTGGAGGTGTCACACCCACGTAGCACCAAAGTTGGCCAACACAAGCACATCAGAAGAGTTCAGTGCATCACTCAGCTTGGTTCATTTTTGTCAATCAAGAACGGTGTCCATGTGCGATGTTCCGATGTTCTTTTTTAAACTGCAGTATAGCCATCTTGGCCAACCAACATAAACAATCAAAAAAACTGGCTTTGCCTGCCTCCAACACATGGACACAAATCGAAGGTTTACCCATCGGCAATCAAGCATGGCAGTGGAAAGCCCACAATTCATAGATTATTTTCCCATTACAACATCTATTTGTAGAGACATTTCAAGCCACTGCAGGTAGGATTACCAAAGGATATGCACATCATATAATAATATATATATATAAATCCCAACAAATGCCATTAAATCCCACTAAATCACCATAAAGACCGCACCTCAAAAGAATTGACTCGCAGGGTACCCCAGCCCTAGCTGCCCAGATACTTGATGTCCAAGGTTGGCTCGCGTAGTGCTGTGGATACATGGTCCATTGGTTCCTTGGCCATGGATTTCCCAGGGATATCCCCTGGCATTTTTTATAGTCCCTGAATAGTTGGGGGGTGAGATGATCGCCCCTAAACAAGTGATCACTTGGCCAATCCTGAAAAATCATGACAATGAGCAATCATGAAAAATCTACTGTAGGTGTTGGATTGCAATATCGCATTCCAACTCTTCTCAGCAGAGAAGTATGCGAAAAAATATTGGGGTACCGGTGGGCCAGCACAAGGCTTGTCATCTCTAGTTGCAGGCAATCCATTTTGCGGGGTTGATCATTTCTGGCTGGTGGTATACCTACCCCTCTGAAAAATATGCGAAAGTCAGTTGGGAGTATTATTTCATATTATTCCCAATATGTGAAAAATCATCCAAATGTTCCAAACCACCAACCAGATTTTGACCCAGATTGGACAATATTCCCATCTTCCCCATGCCAAGTGTGCCAAGTGGCTGGTATGGTCCATCATAATCCTCCGCATGCACCTACCAGTTGGCGAACTCATAGGCTCCACTTGCAGGAGCCAGTCCCAGTTATCAAGTGCTGAGGTGAACCCATGTAGTTGTAACTGCTTTATATTCAATGGTCATTTCAGGATCCTTACATAGGCCAAAAATATCTGGTAGGTGCCTCCAATCAATCGGTTCCTGAAAATGCCATTGAATGCCATTGATATATCCCGCATACTGGATGATACTTTATAGCTTTATAGTATGGCTATTAGCCACTTAGATCCACTTCGCAACTGCGATCCACTGCGATCCACATCCAAGCAGGGTGCTGATGGCAAGCCAGTTGCTACACCAAGGGCTTGTCAAAGTGATTTTCGGCTTCCCAGGAATTGCTTTGCGGCTCTATGATCCGACTGCCCCAACAATTTGATGGTTGACTATCATGTTCTCATTTATATAAGTGGCTATTGAATATACCCACATTTTGGACAAACCATGACAAACCATGACAAACCATGACAAACCCACACTCACATACATACATATATACACTTTGATTCGAAATTCGAATATAAAACAAGAAAGGGTTCCACAGGCATTAGTACTTTTGTTGGAAAACCCTCAGGCTGAGAGACAAATTTGGGATACACCGGATACACCCGTTGCCATTCTTTGACATTCATTTGCCAACTGCAGGATTCATGTCAGACTTGGTCTGGTGGTTTCGGCCTCCCCAAAACAATCATCAAAGTCAGATGCCCTTCTTGGAGAAAACGCTAGATGATTTTCCCAGCTACAAGCATTCATGGCTATGTTACTGTGTTCGGGGGATTTTCCATCTTCTGACACCGGATGGTCGATGGTGGCTTTTCCGCAATTTTCCATCTCTATGCCACTAGGCTATACTGCTGACTGCATCCAGGCCCCTTTTCCGGCCTCAATGCGCTTCACCCACGGAGCTTGCTGTGCAATGACCTTGGCACCGCGTCGGGTCGGGTCATGTCGGGTCCCAGGGGAACCGGAGATGGAGCCATGAGCCATGGAGATGCGTCGTCTTGGAGCTCGACGAGATAATGAAAAGGCTGCCTGTCCCTGCAGTTTGAAGTCCTCGGTCTGCGGATGGTTGCGGACTCGAACTCCGGACTCGCTGTTTGGATGTGGCTAAAATGCAATGGGAAATTGAACAGCCAACAATGAGATTGTAGTTGTCATGTTGGTGAATAATACATTTAACTATAATTATTCACGTCATTGTGGTCATTGTGGTCAGTTTTAATGAGCCAGGACATGTTGATTTACCAACATTGCAACTACAGGAGATATATATATATATAGAGATATAAATATTTCATACATATCGGATCAAATGGAACAGCAATGGCATTATGGCATAGCTGTGATGGGCAATTAGGTAAGCCCAATAATGAACCATCCCCGGTTTTTTTCACTGAATACGTATACCCCTTGTAATATGGGATGTTTACAATGACCCCTTTTGTATGGTTGGTTTCTGGGATGTTTCATTACTATTACAAGCCGGTAATTATCCCAAAGATCATCCGATAATTATGTATAATTATCCTCTCATGTCACATTTCAAAATGGGTTTACCACATGATATGCTCCGAAAAAGAGCTGCGGCCCAAGCATCAGCGGTGCTGTCACCGTTTGACCATAGTAGGGTCGATTCTTTAGGGCAGGCGACACCACCATGCCTGTCACCATGACTTCACACAGGCATAATTTGCACCATGGCAATCTGGGGTCAATATGGGTAAATTGGGTATGGTTTATATATGTTTATATTGTGGAATGGTGAAAAACCACATGAACCGTATTGGTATGTATTGGTTCTTTCCAATTCTTTCGCAGTTTTGGATCTTCTTGGAACCTACACGTCACCAATACGAGGCCTTTGAAGTTAATGTTGATTCACTGCCGAGCCTCGGGGTGAGTGACAACATTATCCCAGCAAATTAGTTAATTAATTACAGCAAGTCCCAAATCAGCAAGAAGCCACTGTTGCTTTTCTCTCCCACATCATGCATAAACTCAATAAACCATTCTTTGTGGCGAGATCGGCCAGTGAAGTTGCCAGAATCGGCGAACCGCATATATTTGGACATCATTTTCATGGCTTTTACGGCGTGTTTTGGATCATTTTAAATGATTTTTGATGCTAAACTCGTTGTGATCCCCTGATTCACCACCTGAAAACCAGGGTGCATTCACCATCCCAGCCACCAGGCCCACCAGACCCACCAGGCCCTCGGGGCCTTGATGGCGTGCCACACTTTGCACCTCGATGGACTCTTCCAGCCACAGATTGGCAAAAATCGCCACAGGCGCACCTCAGCCGAGCACCAAAAAACGGATGGCTCCACCAAAAAAGATCCGAACAAAAACGGCGAGCGGCGAGCCACCATGTCGGAGCATCTATCAATATCTATCAATCTAGTTTTTGGAAGGATGTATGAATGATTGTGAATGTCTGCCGTTTTTGTTCATATGGGCTTCATGGGGAGGCAGCAACTCAAGTGCCGTACTTGTGCGATCTGAAAATATAGATCCATGGCCTATCATTGCAACCAGCTGCTACCTGGTACGGCTGGCGTCCTTCACGGTGAAGCGAGGTATGAGTGGAGAAAGCCTGCTCCCAAAATCGACACTCTCGAAATAATAGTGTTCAAATATGTAATATATATATAATATGTATAAATATAATATGCATGTATATATATATATATTGGTGGTTAGATACTTACTGATAAACCTTGTTTAAACATATTACATACTAAACCAATATGGTTATACTAAACCTTATTAATATAAATAGTAAACATATAAACCTTGTAATGTGGTTAGATACGACCTGGTCTTCGGGGGCTGATATAAAAGGATAGAATTTGCGACTGCCGGACTGTCGGCACATCACACGAAGCCCAAACCGCACTGTAGCTTTCCCTTTAACAGAATGTGTGTATTGTAAAATATATATACATATGGCGTGCACACACACACATATATATATAATAATGATAATAATATAATCATAATAACAATAATAATAATAATCATCTTAAAAATAATATACATATTATAGTACATCAATAATTAGTACACTATTGTTACAGAGTGTTTTCTTTGCTGGTCCGCTGCTCCATGTCCGACTGATCCAATCTGGTTGCCGATCCAATCGCCCAGGCGCTCGTGAGGGCCGTGCGTAGGATCTCTTGCCACATGTAGTAGTACGCCTGCGATCTGCGACGGCCGAGACTCGTGCGGCTTACGCTGAAAAAGGCTGGCGGGGGACAAAAGTTGATATACTGTAAATATATTTATAATATATAACACACAAAGAGACGTAAATCAGCATGTAAAACAAGAAAGTAATTAGTTTGCAAATTAGACAGTATTTTTATGTATTTGTTGTCCTTTCCGGGACCCTTCAGAGGGAGAACAAAAAAATGACAACATATGACAACATCAGGCGATGAAACTATCAAGATCCATCATTCGTATTGCGCTTTACTTCGAGGGTCCCGGTCAGTGGCGGTCCGCTGGCCATCAGCGCAACCAGCCCACGGCGCCTGGTAGTAGCCCCAGAAGCTGGTGAGAAATGAGGAACTGCAATCAGGATGCATCCCCTGAGAGCTGCTGGAGAGGAAACCAACTCTTGGAGAATCTTGGCAGGTAAAAAGCGAACACATGTGCATTTTCTGTCAACGTGTTACATGAGTCTACATGAGGGCATGAGCATCAAAATTATATATATATATATATATATGTGTTATATATATATATATATGTATAGAATATGTATAATACATGTATATATATTATATATTATATTATATATTATATATACATACTTACCAGTATATACATGCATAGTAAGTATGCATGAGCATGTGCCATGTGTCACACGTGTCTTCCGAAAGTATTCTCATCCTCACTTTGTTTGGGAGGCGCTCCGGCAGCCCAACATGACGTGGAGTGGAGCATCCATGAACATCCCTCATTTGCAAATGATGTACCCTCTGGTAATTTAACATAGCTATTGAAAATGACCATTTATAGTGGATTTTCCCATTAAACATGGTGATTTTCCATAGTTATGTTAGTTTATCAGAGGGTAACTTCTGAACAAAGGGATTTTTTTTACAACTTTTCCTGCCAAGGACTGCCATTCCATCAGGATGACCCCCCTTTCAGCTGGGTTATCCCCCGGCCATCACCACATCTGCAGCTGGCAGCGGGACACGCCCATCTTGAACCTGTACCGCCAGCATGGGCTGTGAGAAGCCAACTTGACATTTACCCGGCCTGGTAAACATACAAAAAGCTATGGAAAATGGCAATTTATAGTGAGTTTTCCCATGAAAAATTGTGATTTTCCATAGTTATGCTAGTTTACCAGAGGGTATTTGCTCAGTGTCAATGGATGAGGGGAAAATTCACAGGAACCCCTACATGTCGTAGGAAAAAACCATGGTTTCCTGTCGATGCCCCCTTAAACCAATCCAATGACAGTGATAGTCCTTCTTTTCACTGCTTACATTGCCAACCACTGTGGTGCTTCATATAGCTTCAGCCACAGGTGACCCAAGTATACCCAAATAATCCCAAATATAGAAGTATAACAATTTTACAAGGCTACATTGCCAAACATATATGAATTTCACAAAAAAAACATCTATTCACCACATATGATTATAAATAACCAACCTAAAGTAAGTTATCATTCTATCCAAATATATCCAAATCACTTATGATTTCCCACGTGCATCACAAAGCTCCCCACCGCGAAGTGAAGGAAAATCTGCGGGTCGCTGGAGGTCTCGTTGCTGCCTGGGTCCCAGGAGATATCATCTGGAATGTTTTGATGGAACATGGCATATTATCGAATATATATATATATATAAATACAGTATATAACTATATATATGGAATATATATAATATATATAATACATATAAATATAATATAAGTATGTATATATATATATAGAATGTGTACATATTATATATATAATATTGGCCAATACTATGGCTTGCTGAAACTCCCGGAATTAGTTCGATGATTTTCCCAGTTTGCCATTTAGATCGGGATTTCCCATTGGTGAAGCCAATGGTCGGCTCATTTCCCCAAACTTGTGGGGTATGGGGTAGATATACTCCAGACAAATCTCAATATTGGTAGATAGAAAAGAGATTATGAATTAATATGTTATAGTATAATCTAGAAGAAACATATCAGTTATAATATGAATAATTATAACAGTTATACTCTAGAAGAATCATGATAAACAACGTTCAATGGGCCACTTCAGCCAAGGTGCCATAAAAATCATTCACATCTGTGACCTGATACGGACGGTCATGGCTGACTGGCGCCACCATTGATCATCTTTTTGGTTCCAACAAATCCCTAAGTAATCCATAGATGTGGTACTACGCATTTCATGTTTTCTTTCGGTACCTTTAATTTTGATCCAAATAGTAGCGCTGTGTTGTTTCTCAACAACGGGACAAACATGGCTCTTCCTCTGTGAATGGCTCTCATTGGCTTGATTGACCACGTCTGAGGATGGGTTAAAATCCGAAAATCATGGCAGCACTTGATGACACATAAACTATATATATATACATACATTAAATTATATACCACATACATCACCTGAAAAGTTCGGCCACACGTCTTCGGTCTGCCGAAACATCATCCCAAATATCCCATTAAAACCGCGGCGCGAGGTGCGTTGCGTTCAACGCCGAGGTGCAAAGATGTGGATCTCATGGATGTCGGATCGCTTTTCCAAGACCTTTTTTCTTTGGAGAACGCAGATTATAAACAAAAAAAGATGCTCCATGTATGGAATATTTACATTTGGACTATTTTTGGTGTAAATGTAGGTAAATATTCCATACATGGAGCATCTGGGACATATTGGTCCCATGGGTAGCTTTCGAAGAACTGTTTCTTGCCAAAATCCATCAAAATCCTAGTGCACCTGAAATGAAACACTGAAATGAACCCCAAGGCACTGATACATGGCATATATTGACACATGACCAAAACTGGCTGGTGGTATACCTACCCCACTGAAAAATATTAGTCAGTTGGGATGACTATTCCCAATATATGGAAAAATAAAAAATGTTCCAAACCACCAACCAGAAAACAAACATTGCTGCCTGCAACAATCCCACCGTGACAAACTCTCGGGCATCTGCTGGCAAACAGGCGGGTATGTACCAGCGGCCATGTGTGATTACCGAAGGGTCATCAGTTTTCCCATCCTTTCCCACTTAGTACCCCCAGGTAATTTAACATCGCTTTTGAACATGGCCATAGAAATAGTTTTGCTTTCCCCAGCTAGAAAATTGTGATGTTCCGTAGTTTTTTGATGTTTTTTGTATGTTTACCAGAGGGTCACCGGTGTTTTTTCGTCCCCAGCGGATTTCGGATTTTGGCCACCGTGGCACCTCCTTGCGCAAGAAGCGCATGAGCTGCGCTCGCTCTGCAAACTTCCCAGCGAAGGGCACGTTGATGCGCCTTATGGGGCCATGGTGACATGGTGGAAGTTGGGGTCCTGCAGGTCTGAGAATCCCATCATCAATGGATTGGTTTAAGGGAAAATTTACAGGAAAACCCCATATTTAATGGGAAAATCTATGGTTTCCTGTAGATTTTCCCTTAAACCAATCCATTGACATCATGGATGAAACAACACACCTTTCTATGGTCCTGGACATGTGGTTTCATCCCTTAAACCTCCTGAAACTCGGGGGTTTCTCAGATTTGACATTGGGGGAACGGGATTAGTTAGTTTTATAGGGCCCCGAACAGATATCACATAGAGTTTCTCCAAAATGGATCTAACATGGTGTATGGATGAGATTTACAGTCCTCCGTAAGTGCCATGTTTCCAGCTTTTGTTTTTTTTTCTTTTGCGAGTTGTCGGGTTGCTACAAACATCTACAAACCATCCATGTCCAGTTTGAATTTGTGTATATGTTGTATACTCCGTTTACAAATGCTACTGCTCGATACTGCTCGTTAAACATCCCATATCGGACATCAAGTGAGATGAGATTGCGAGGCTCCGGAGGATATCGTTTGTACATTGGTTGAAGAAGTGAAACTTCCTGATGCCATCTGTCTCAAACAAGCATGTTATACTCCATTAAAAGTTCGATGGAAAATAAACATTGGCTTGGCTTAAGAAACCTACGAGTGCTAGTGTTTGACATCATTTGACACATGATTTGAGCATGTCGTTCTCCAACAATGATCCAGGGATGTTGTGGCAATACCGCATTTGGTCTGATGCGGCTTAGTGGGCATGAACTGATACCCACATGGCACCTCCGGAATGCGGCTATTGCGACCCCCTTATACTACAGGATGGTGCCCCCCATTAAAAGTTGGTTTATGAACCCCATGAACTATAGTTATATCAACCATAAACCATAGTTAGTTAAGCCATTTATATCTCAACTTAGCTATCTTGGGGGCCCCATCCTGTATGTAAATACTTGTCTGTGCGTTTCAACACTTCGACAAACCTGTACATTCTTCCACCAACAAGGGTTGTGACTTTCAAGCCAGCAAATCCAACAAGGGCCAAAGCCAGTGACTCATCTTTTTCGGGGCTCATTCTTGCCAAGTTAACTCAATGGAATTCTATTTTATTGGTATTAACTTCTACTGGTTGGTGGTTTCAACCTTTCCGAAAAAATATGAAACTCAGTTGGGATGATTATGCCCAATATATATGGAAAAAAATCCAAACTTTCCAAACCACCAACCACATATGATGTTATTCCAATTATTAACCATTATTAACCATAGATTAACCATTATTAACCATAGATTAACCATAGATTAACCATAGATTAACCATAGATTAGCCATAGATTAACCATAGATTAAACATAGATTAACCACATCTTCCACTCCTTCCAGGGACCAAGAAACAAATGCCCATTGTCACACCGGATCTGGGAGAAAGTCCCCTGCGCCGCCAGGCATGTGATTTTTAGCAAGGCCGATTTAAAACATATCACATACATATATGCATATATACATGCGTGTATATATATTGTGAAACATCCTCAGTTTATCCATCTCCTGTCAGGTGCCGGTAGGACATGCCCAGGACCCATTTCATATCATGCTGCTGCATGTCCATCAAGGGGTGGGCAGTGGCGTGGACTTGTG
>Ga0126342_10017874_pt1 | contig 12212 bp, 9 predicted proteins | sample Cyp1metagenome_FD_92528 | JGI IMG/M metagenome (GOLD analysis project Ga0126342, IMG submission 92528) | Coral microbial communities from Lord Howe Island, Old Settlement Bay, Australia - Cyphastrea 1 metagenome | ecosystem: Host-associated > Invertebrates > Cnidaria > Coral ... | reverse complement strand
TGAGTGAGTGTGAGTGAGTGAGTGAGAGTGACTGATGGAGGGAGGGAAGGGCGGGAGGAAGCGAAGGACGGAGGAGCGGATACAGAACTAAAAACAAAAACCCCACACGTCAATGTGGGGAATTAATCAGAACCCAAACCAAATCAAAAAAATAATAACCTCATCGAAACCTAATTTAGAAAAAAAACATCAACAGCAAAAAACAAAAAAACAAAACAAAACAAAAACCAATATACACTTACCTATATATACGTGGTTGTTTTTTCCTGATGTTTTTTATATGTTCGACCATCCTGGTCACCAGGTCACCTGCGAAAGAAACAACGCGGAAAAAAAAAAAAACAACACGAAAAAAAAACACGTACATGTATACTGGATCTGTTTGTTATGTTGTTTTTGTTTTGTTTTTGTTGTTTTTTTCAAAATTGTCGTTTGTTTTTTTGCTTTAGTTTTTGTTTTTCTTCAAACAGTGGTTTGTTTTCTCCGCGTTAGTTTTCGCTGTTTATATTTGTTTGAATCCTTAGAAGTAGGTTAGCTAAGGCACTTCACAACCGTACGCCTGTACGCAACTGTCGCTATGATATCGATGTCCCAAACTCATTCTTTTTTTAGAAAGCGGAATTGCTAAAAAAACAAACCATTCTTCGATAGGCCAGCCTGACCCTCCACTCTTCCGCGCCTGCACATCTCTGGTTTCCCAACTCGACAGAAGCCGATTCCTTGCGACTTCCAACGTTCAACGTCCAAAAGCTGGAGAACTTGGATCCGGATTCTGCACGGTTTTGTTGGATTTTTGATGACCCAACTTTTATCATTTGATTGTTGTTGGAATTCTGGTCCGGTGCACCCTCCCAACAGGTGAAAGTTCATGCGGTTTTTGCCCAAAAATAGACAGGGTTTGCATCTTTTGGGGTAAATATGGGTGTTCCTGTCCCTGCTAAGCCAGTGGGTAATCCAATCCCCCTGTTAAAACCCATATTCAACCATAGGGGGTATTATACACTTGGAAACCACACCCGAAACTTCAAGGCTCTACTGCTAGGTTTACCACATGAGCGGTTGCCGAAACCCCGATGATTTGTGTTCTATTCTGTCTTCCCTTTTGCCATCTCTTTCGCAAACCTTTTGCGATGTGGCGTTTTTCTGTCGCAGCATCCATGTGTCTGAAATACACTTTCGCGAACTTTCGCGGCAAATCCTGAAAAGAATCCCCTGTGTTCCATAGCTAAGGGCGGGTCAACAAAAATACGGGGGCAAACGCGTACTGAAACATCTGTTCCCCACCTGCCATGTGAGAGTCTCTAGATTTTATCAGAGCTGCACGCCGCCCATCGCCTCTTCCTCCTCCTTCACCTCCTCGTCTTCCACCCTCAACCGCGAGCTCCAGATCTCAGTGGGCACTGCCTATACTGCCTGAACCTTTGGCATCCTGATGCGCAGAACCCAGGAATCGTACCTTCCAACCACTAAATACCTCCATTGGATCCATAGCTTGGGAACCCTGATTGCAGGTATGATTGGAGGTGGGATTGTTACACGTGGAAAATTCACCGCAGCTACAGCTATACGTGGATTTGAAAAAAAAACGCTGATACTCATGATAACCCAGTCCTGTTTGAGAACCATATTAGACAACCCGGTTTATGTTATTTGGACACACGCGCGCAGTTATGTTCACCCGCAAATACTTGTAACTTATGTTATTACTATATGTTCCTATTAGCTACAGTATGCTATAGTATCTATAGTTACATGTTCACTGTCCGTATCACTATAATTCACTGTAACTAGCTATAAAAACTACACTTCCTTAGCTACTATTAGGTACATGTTTTGACTATTACCACAAATTAGCATAGACACTGCCACCAGTCAGGGTTTTTGTCAGACTACTTTCCAGTAAGAATGGGCTATTTTCAGGGTCAAAACGCCTTTTTTTGGGGGGAGGGTATCTCCATCATTTTGCAGTTATATATCATTATGTCTCCATCATTGTTGGCTAATCTTCCCGTCAATTGTTGCTCAAATCCCATTGAAACCTGAGGTTCTCACTATCACTAACTACACAACTGAAATCAACTGAACTAGATCAAAAAAACATTTAAAAAAATAACAACAACAATTTTCGGAACATGTTTGGTATGTTTAGTCATTTACACCATAACACAATGATGAAAAATCATAGCTTCGCCCACCAAACCGCCCGCACGCCTCAAATTCATGCGGTTCTCTCTCCGCAGCTCGTCCAGCTGCAGCCGCAACTGATCCGCCTGGAGCTTTGACCAGCTATGACCAGCTATGACAAACCGGGTATAATGGTTTCTATAAAAGCATAACCAACAATGGACATATTCATGGGAAGATTGAAGAGTCCAAGTTGAGAGGACGCAAAAACTGCGCTTCGAAAAGTGTGAAACAATAGAAGTTTTCTAACTTACAATGACCTTTTGAAAAAACTGAAACCTCAACATCCCAAACTTCTGAGATCCCTCTATCCAGACACTTTGGCGCCAAATCATGAGGATCCACATGTCAAACACCCACCGAACTCTTGCAATAGTCTGCTCCAATTGATTGATCGTCGGATGGTCAAAACATATCATTTTGAAGCATATTATATCATTATATATCATTATCTTCACTTCAATATTCGTTCATATAATTTGAAACTGCTCGCTTCAAGTTCAACTGTTTGAACGGGGCCATCCCATCCCGCTGGCGCCGGCGCCTGTCCGGCTTGCAACTCCTTGGCCCTGGCCCAGTGCAAAGCCATGGCCACCAGGAGCCAAGCAGCCAACACTTGGCTCAGGCGTAAGGCCTCGCGTTTCGCGAAGCTGATCGATCTTTGATGAACGTAGATACTGATTTAGATTCAATAATGATGGTAGATGATCATAGGTGTAGATTATCTGTGTGATGTTAGTTAAGTTTCATGATTATGTAATTATGACTCATATGATGTGAGATGTGAATTATGAGTATGATTGCGGTCATGGTTGGGTTTCTTAGTACTATGAGCGTACTAGATAATGCGTACGAATACTATCTTATAGTTAGTTGATAACTGCAAACATTCGTAGCAGGATGGTTTGCGCTATTTGTCATTATCATTATTATATCATCAATCTGACCATCACAATGATTCGGTTTTGGTTATCATCTTGATTGTCACGCCATGTACAGCTCCACCATTGTCAACAACTCACGATCATGATGATGATGATGATGATGATGATGATGTCCGCCCTGCCTCCTGATAGCTCAGACGGCCGCCTGCCAGGCCGCGATGATTCACAAGGATTCCCACAAGCATCGGACGATTGGGCATCGATGGAGAGTTGATTTTCGGTCGGTTGAACCAGGATTTCCAGACCCTGACAGAAAGCCCGGATCGACGCCTCTGACCTGCCCAACCTAGTCTGTACCTACCACAGGACCCTTTGATCCTCTGAGTTTGCCTACTAAAAGCGAGACAAATCGCTGGAAACACGGGTGGAAATAACTGACATCAACTGCTTTAGTTGTAGATCCAAAAAAAAATTATCTGCCAGATCTTTTGGATGATTCGCCAATGGGATAGAAATGGATTCTACAAACCATCCCCACATGGTAGGTTAGTATTGTTGAGTTTCCCAGATATCATTGGCCCCTTCCAACCTGCCATCCTCCCATCTCCCGTCCAGGGTGACCTCCCAAGAGCAAGTTGGCGCGGTAAAAGGCCTGGCGCAGCTGCCGTTTTTCTCCCTCGCTGGCAATGGAAAATCCTCCATTTACAATCTGGGTATAATGTGAGTTGATATATATATATGGTTAATGATGGTTAATTATGGTTAATAGTGGTTAATGATGGTTAATGATGGTTACAGTAATATATATATATATATACTGGTTGGTGGTTTTTCGCCACCCCTCTGAAAAATGATGGAGTCAGTTCGTCAGTTGGGATTATTATTCCATTCCCAATAGTAATGTAAAAATTAAAAAGATTCCAAACCACCAATCAGATCAACTGCAGCTGATTCTCCGAGATTTTCCAACATACCAAAGTTGGGATTTGAAAGTTTAAATCTTGAATTACTGGAGGATATATTCCAGTCTCCAGCATCCGGGAGTCCAGATGCAGCCAACATGCCTTGAATGAAGTTGAAAAGAGCCGTTCAAAAAAGTGGTTCCACGCATTCAGTCAATGCTTGAAGAACGAAGTAATCAATTAGCCGCTTGGCAGGCCATCCTTGTCAATACAAGTTTCACTAGAAACTGTGATGAGTTTAAATCCCCGAAGTGGTATTCCGAACATACTTGGCTGTTGAAACAAGGATTTCTTCCAATTGGATGATCTTCAACAAATTCGCAACGGGACGAGAATTAAGTCCCTCATCTTTGCTACACCCACATCCGTGCGTGTACATGTATACATGAACAGTTTGAAACAGTCTGAGTAAATCAATATAATAAATTATAATAATATATAATATAAGAATTCACCAATCTCACATTCTCAGTATGACTATGTGGATGTGGGTCAAAATGGAAGACCTAGGGGACCACAGATGTTAGTCTAGTTTAGTGTTCACCATCCAATTATTGGGGTACCTAATTTTGACCCATACCCATGTATGATTATGTGCTATTTTAATCTCTTTTAATCGTCGAAATTCTCTGATTTCACGAGCCCGGCCTCCTCCCTGGTGCGCTTGCGCGCGCGCAGGAAGTCGCTCTGCAGGTCCTGGCAGCACCACGGCCAACAGCTGAGGAAAAACAATGGTTGGTCTGTAAAAAACCCATCTATAAATGGATGATTTGGTCTATAAATCCATCTATAATCCATTTATAATCCATTTATTTCATGGAAAACCCATCTATAAATGGATGATTTGGTCTATAAATCCATCTATAATCCATTTATAATCCATTTATTTCATGGAAAATCCATCTATAAATGGATGATTTGGTCTATAGATCCATCTATAATCCATTTATAATCCATTTATTTCATGGAAAATCCATCTATAAATGGATGATTTGGTCTATAAATCCATCTATAATCCATTTATAATCCATTTATTTCATGGAAAATCCATCTATAAATGGATGATTTGGGGGCAACCATATTCTAGGAAACCTCCATATCATGCTATAAAGCTTACAAACACCAGTTGGAACTTACAATGTAATGTAATGACGACGATCTATGGCTTGACTAAGAAAGGGTGATGGTAAACATAGAGCTTCTTGATACCATCAGCAAAAAAATATGGATGTAGAGAAACATTCACCAAACATGGGTTGGTTCACGGAAAGTCTCATCATAGCGCTGGCTCCCACATAGTTAAAAGTTATTTGTGTTGCCCTTCAAAACAGCCATCATTCAGGGCTTTGGCGTCTCCTCAAGTGGCCTTTGGTTACTGCATGTTACTGCTGTCCTTACAAGTGTCACTTCACTTCTGTTATGCTGGGTTTCACCTTCCCAGTGGCAGATGTAACTCGTACAATGGTCACTTTCGAAGTCTTCGGTTCAGTCCAGAAACGTTGAGGAACATGGGTAGAGTCATAGTCCCATGACAATTTTATGCTGTTGCTACTTGAATCCCAATCTTTGCGGTTCAAAGGCGTCAAACACAAAGGTACAGGCCCAAAACGTTGGATACCCAATTCCAGTGGATAAAACCTCATGTTCTCGAATTTCTAATAGCCGTATTGGAGATCAATCCCCGTATCTAACTGGATCAATCCCAATACAGTAATCCCAATATGAAATATGTTGGTGAAAAATATAACATATATATATTATAATATATATATATATATCATAATATATAGATATATTATTATATATATACCGCTTTGGATCCCCACATTGTCTTGTTTTACACAGCCCCTTTGTGTTGTATCTACGGTGTATCCCAGATGTTCCGCACCTTGAGACTCCGCTGCAATGCATGGTAATCTTTCAGCCTGAAACGCCACTTGTGTTCCGTTCCACTGCTATGGGATTCTTGTAATAATACCATATGTAAACATAAGAATTATTGGGATTATTCTTATATGTTTCCCATTTGTGTTCCTGATTATTGGGATTATTGTAATAATAGAGGATGAGGAAACCATATTAAAAAAAAAAAAAAAACATCGTTATTATTGGGATATACCAGTAACTTATATAATACATCTTTACACACATTCTTGGGATTCTTGGGATTATTGTAGAGGAAACCATATGTAACCATAAGTATAATGAATCATGAAATTATGAGGAGTCTATATCTCCAGCGTTACATATGTGGTGTCCTCTATTATTACTGTAATTTAATGTTCTATTACTGTATAATTATGCTCCTCTTTAGAATGGCAAGTCTCCATTGCCAGCTTTGCCTTCTCGAGGGTAAAGGATCTTGAATCTCAGCGGGAAACACCGACCCGAAAGTCATGCTCCGCAAGTAAGAATTTATAGGTGCACTTTGATAACCCCACAAATGGTTGGAGGGAGTGTTCCCGTATCTCGCGGTCCAAGGAACATCTTTTGGATCTCTTGGTCTTTCTTGCCTTGGCTGGGCAGAAAGATAGGCACGGCACTGCTAAGGTAACCGGGTATGAAATGGAGCCAACAAAATCCAACAAATACCCTCAAACCATAGAACTGGAAGCTCCACTTGTGAGCCAGATTTCTTATTCACCACCCCAGGCATCGGCTGCCATCATGTGTGGAAAGCCAAGGTGCTGAGGGTCAGTTCCAAATGCTGACCTGCCTTTTCTCCCTTCATCTGGCAGCGGATGAAGAGCTCACACAACACAACGGATCAAGCTGGATAAATCTGTCATAGGGGACTGCAAATCAGGTGTTGGACCACCCCAAATGTATTAAATGCATTGGCATCAGTTTCAAGGGCACGTTATATACAGGTCGGGTGAGATGTCTCTCAAACTTGGTTGTATTCCTAAATACCCGAAACCCTCTAGTTTCATTTTCAGTGGTTTAGAAACTTATTTTCCCTATCAGAATGCCATTTTGGGGGGGTCCACACAAATCACTTTCAGTCACACCTGTGACGTGTAGCGCATCCATGCCACGAAGCCACAGGAGAGCAGGCCTGGAGGTTTTGTTGATCGAAATCGAAGAGTTTTGGAGGGTAGCCTCCATGAATTTTTGAAACATAGGGTAGCACCAAAGTTGATGCTTCATCATGGTATTTCCTATTTGAATCTGATAGGTATGCCCCCCTTTCAGACATACGGAACATCACTCATTGAGTTCGATGATTGTCCCATATCTTGGCAAAAGTTGGGATGTTTGCATTGCCATGTAAAACTACCCACTCCAATGTGTGCCTTTGGTTGCTGGCCAAAACATGACAATGGTTGCTGTATCACCAAAATATACGTGCACCATCCATGACTTCATAGATCATCAATGATTGTGGTAGGTGTTCCATGCGTTGCGTTTTCCTGCCACCGAACAATTATCCAGCCATGCCACCGTGTGATGAAGGATTGGAGCAGATCAAGGAAAACTATGGCCGTCAATCAAGAGAAAGTCACTGCCCTGCCTGTCCTTCCTTTCAGATGACCATTGTCCACGGGTGAAAGACATCCCTATAAAATGTCCATCAAAATCCTCATTTCGTATGGTTTCAAATAGTTTCATACCCTTCATACCCCTGCTTCATAATTCTTCATAGGGGTGTTTCCTAACATGGGTATACCCCAAAACCCCACTAAAATTACCTATAACTTATAAAGGCCGCCATCAAATGGCAAGAAAATCGGGTACTAAACTATCAATCCAAGCTCGTTCAGTTCTAAACAGTTCAAGTTAGTTTAATATCCATGTTATATAATGTGTATTTATATATATATATATATGATTATACATTATATATATATATATATTATTATACATTATATTATACATTATATATATATATGATTATACATTATATATATATATATATCATCTGGTTATTTAACGTAGCAGAACTGAAACATCACCATTCTTAATGGCTAAATCACCATGTTTCTCAGCTCATGGGGCCATCTATGGCCACCTTTTTGCGCCGCGCCGTCGCGCCGCGCCTTTGGCGCCTCTGCCCAGTAAGGCCACCATGGCGCGCATCTGGCTACCCTGCCGCACCTGCGGAGCTGTGGAGATCATGGTAGCAACTATCAATAATATACATAATAATAGTTGATAATAATATACATAATAATAGTTGATAATAATAGTTGATAGTGATTATATCATGATTTTAATTATAGTTGAAAAGATTTATAATTATCGGAGGCTATCAATAACTAATAATTGGTATCTCAATGATAGTTGATAATAAATGGTTGAAACATAAAACCCTCTGTAACAAACGCCTGTTGTTGACTGGGAAAGTGTGCAGGACTTTTTTGGCAGAAGAAAGTGTCGTTCGGAAACGTGGCATGTTTTTTCTGCGGAGGTTTTTGTTCCATACCCATCTCAAGTTTGTACGCAAGAGTTTTAGAGGTGGTTGTTAGGTTGGTTGTTGGCTGGACAATGTTGCAGGGAAAGCCAGGTTTGGTAGACTCACTTTACAAATGCTTGCAAAGAGATCACCCATCACAGGGATCAAAAGGGCATGCTTTAGTTGAAAAGACTTCACGAGTTTTGTTTAGGATGTACATTTAGCGTCAACCCCTTGGTTACCAACATAGCCTAGCTGCAAATAAAATGGGTTTGATTGGACATAGATTACCCCAAAAGTTCAGGGCATATCATCATGTGTCCATTTAATTAAATAGCCTTTTTTGGGGGCCCCAAAAAAGAATGGACAACCCCATATATCATCATATATCATATATACATATATATATATATATATGTATATATATACATATATATATATACATATATATATATACATATATATATACATATATATATATATATCATATATCATGTTGGTTGTAGATTCCCATCAAATCCCCGTCAAATCTTCCCGTTTTTTTCTTGGAACCCCCCCTGGAGTTCGATGATTTCCCATTAAAACACCATTTATATAGTGGTTTTTCCAGCCAGCCACGTTTAATTACCCCATTACATCCTAGTTGTGGCAGATTTTAGATCTCAATTCTCCATAATTATCCTACTATTGGTGGTCATATCACTATTAAATCCCATTAATCACCATTAATCGCCATTAATCACCACCATTAACCACATATCAATCATTACCAGATGGGAATCCACAGTAATCATCCATGACTATCTCACCGGCTTTTTTCCAATCACGACCAGCAAACACGCGACCACTGCCTCCAACTGCCGCCGCCGCAGATCTTCTAGTTGCAGCTGCAGTTTGCGGTCGCGATCACGTCCTTCTTCCTACGGAACCCCAAGGTTCAATGGGCGAAACGAAGCAAGGGATCTATAGGTGTTCTTAGTTTTCTTTGGTCCAGTCTAAAACCACAAAATAAAGGTTTCATGAACTTTTAAAGTCTGTCTTTTGGATACCCTCTGGTAAACTAACATAGCTATTGAAAATGGCCATTTATAGTGGATTTACCCATTAAAAATGGTGATTTTCCATAGTTATCCATAGTTATGTTAGTTTACCAGAGGGTATATGTGTCAAATGTTGTTGTTTTATCATCTCTCTTCTGCCGATGACTCGTTGTGCCCGCCTCTAATCTGATGGCTCGCTCCTGGCAACGTTGGGGGTATCTCCTGAAACCGGAATACATGGGATTAGCCAATGGAGGATCCCCTAAGTCACCATGGGTTAACCATGGTTAACCTATATTATATAGCCTGTCATGGTCTGATAACTTGGATGTTTTATTGGGTGCTCCTATTTTAGGAAACCAGATGTCTTTGTCTACCAGCCCTTCTAAAGAAGGGGGGCTATGACCAACCGACCAAGCTCCAGTTTTCCAAGCGGCACCTTCGAGGTATAGCGCATCCATTCCACGAAGGCGCACGAAAGGAGGCCTCTCGTGGATAACTGAGCCTTTGGAGTCCCTTTCTCAATGTATTGCTTAGATGTTTTTTGGTAATGGCGGACAAGTGACTTGGATTGGAGATCGATGATCGACTTGTTGTTTGGGGAGTGTATATACATATACATATAATTAATATATATATATAAGTTTGTGACCCCAAAAAAACGTCAATGAAGGGGCCCCCTTGAAAATCCCATCCCGCCAGATGAGTCTACCAAAGCGAAGCTAGACACCATGACCTGATCTAAAAATGGGGTACCCATTTTGCAATGGAAGTCATTTTAGACCATTTTAGTATTGAAACAACCATGCGATTTTGAAATCCCCATCCCAAGAATGGAATTCAAATACCAAATGTGGGAAATGGAAATTCAAACAGGTACTATGTGAAAAACCCATAAGATCTTCTTCAAAACCTCCAATCTTTGAGGTGTTGAATCCCTCAAAATGCCCGCTCTGAAGCGCCCCCGCCTTTGCCCGTCTTGCCCATCAAAGCCATCATGGCCCGCATCTGACCGTCCTGTGCCGCCTGGCCCGGAGAGGCTCTGATTTTTTGCACTTTGGCCTCAAGGACACCAAGAATGCAATGGAAAGTTGATGGAAAATGATGGAAATTGCCAAATAGCTCATCAAAGATTGGATGAGAGATATCAAGATATCAACAATTGATGAACTTTGGCCGTTTTTTCAGGGAATCAAAGATGGTACCCAACCGCTGGGCTGGATGCCACATGTGTCGACGAACTCCATAGTTTCAAGCCTTCCTCCACACATGACAGTGTATATATTGACATCATGAATCATGAATCCGAGTCATGAATACCATATACTATATATTCACTCCAGACTGGGTCCATCCTCTTTGGACTTCTTCAGTTTCTCTTCCAACTGCTGGTACTTCAAGCGCCATTCATTCCTGAGCGGCTTGGAGCTTGGTGGAAGCCCTCACAGCCAAAGAAGCTCCATAAAAGTAACCTGCCGTAACATCGCAATCAAAAAGAATGTGTGTTTGTATATGTAATATAATATAAATATAATATAAATATAATATAAATATATGATTTTCCCACTTTCTATGCTCATCTCTAGATATTTATAGGGGATTGCCGGGGATTGCTGGCCGTTTTCCATGGCCCAGTGGGCCCAGCCCAGTGGCTCGCTCCGGCGCATCTGATGCTCCATGTCCCGCAGGCTCTCTTGGTTCTCTAAAGCCAGCTCCTGCTGGAAAAAGAATGGGAGCCCTGGGAGCCCCCCGTTTTATATCCCAACTTGTAGGCTTTTGTAACCATGGTTATATCTAAGTTATATCCATTTTAAGCAACCTCAACTGCACCCCCAAGTAGGATGTATGCTAGATGTATCTGATATCTACAAGTAATGGCTTTGTAAACCAACTTATAGCTTCGGGGGCTTACCATCCAAAATAATCCCATCACCCTAATATTAAATGCCAACCTATATGGGTTCCCAAATGAACAGATCGAATTTAAAACCAGGGAGTCTAGGGAGGTTTTTGATATTAGGGGGATGGGATTAATGACTTTAAGCAACCAAAAAATCATGATTTCAGCTCATAAAAAGGTTGCGTTTGCCAAAAAATTGGGGAATCTTGAGTATTGCTGTACTGTTTAGGGAAAATCTAAGATTACTTCCACCAAAATGGGGATGAAACCAATGAAGAGGGAGAATCATTTCAAATGCAAAATTCGCCCACAAGACAGTAGATCTGGCATCTTACAGGAGCTAACACTAAGTTAGGCCAGTTTTTCGGATGTCCATCCTGAGACCACCAATGTGGCAACAAAACCGATGGGATCTTCTCCATCACCAGGTGAAGATTGTCTGGTTGGTGGTGCAATAACCATCTTGAAAAATGATGAAGTGAAAGTCAATGGGTTTGGGATGACATCCCATATATATGAAATGGAACATAATATCGCCATGTTTGAAACCACCAACCAGTTGTGTATTTCCATGCCATGGTTGACCCAAACGGCGTCCCTGTAGCGTGCGGAGACCATTCGATGCCACAGGTCGAGCACACGTGCCTGCGGCCACAACTTGCAATTAGTGTCAAAAAAAGGGGACATCTCCAAGAATAGTTTGCCACAAAAATTGTTGCATGTATATATATAATGCTGTGTATATATATATATATGCTGTATGTATATATATATATACTGTATATATATACATATCATGATTATTGTGCATGCATATATATATATATATATTATATATATGTATAT
>Ga0126342_10017873_pt1 | contig 12213 bp, 10 predicted proteins | sample Cyp1metagenome_FD_92528 | JGI IMG/M metagenome (GOLD analysis project Ga0126342, IMG submission 92528) | Coral microbial communities from Lord Howe Island, Old Settlement Bay, Australia - Cyphastrea 1 metagenome | ecosystem: Host-associated > Invertebrates > Cnidaria > Coral ... | reverse complement strand
ATCAATCACCTTTCGGTCCATCAGTGGCTTCGCTCTGCCATCCGTGATTCACAACAACCAACCTCTCCTATAGGTTTCCTATTTTTGAAACTTCCGCCACCGCCTTGTGCGGTACTACTGGTACATGCATATATATATAATTAATATCATATATATGTATATTTGTATATATATTTGTATTGAGTACCTCAAATGATCATTGTATAACGATTTAAACATGCTTGTCTTGCCGAACGGGCTTAAGTCTCTAACCGGACCGGTGGGGTATCGCCCCGAGAGAGGGCAGCGGTGCATTGGCCATGAGAGATGGGAAAAGATTCGGAGACGGTGATTTGACATGATCCAAATGTAGTGATCAAACATACGTTGTGTCCTTGAAAAACAAACATGACAATCCCTGCTTTTCATGTTGGAGTCCGCAACAAAATCATGGAACTATTCATGGCATCGAGAAAATCACCGAAAAAACCGGGTTGCTTTCTGGTCCATGTCAAGTTTGGTGCCATGGATGTTTCCATTGCCTGGATTGGATGATCCAATACCCCCAGCCAGAGCTCAAACTGGCCGTTGCTTACTAAGTTACTTAGGACTCTCAAGGATTGCTGGTTGCGGTATGATTTCACTAGACCTAATGGGGTTTTAATGGGGAAACCAGCCATTTTGTGGGAATACACGGTATCATGCTATATTCCCATTTATGACAGAAGATTAAGGCACACTAAACTACCTATCATCAGTCGATTTCTTCCAGATGTTTGATGGTTGAGTCCCCGTATGTTGTTCCTTCAACCTAATGTTTTCACGTATAAATACGTACCCTTCACCAGTCAGTTAAACCAAAGGTGTCCTGTGATAGCTTTTTTGCTGGCTATATCCCGCTATATCCGCATATTTTCTTTGGTGCTTGGTGGCTAAGAACTAGGATGATCAATGTGTTAATGCATATTCGTCACGAGGTCCCCAGATTTTCATGGTGCACGCTACCGCCAAGGTATGGCCGGTTGAAGCTAAGTTGCAACGCCTGCAATCCCAAAGTCCCAGGTGTTTGACCTGGAAACCTGTGGATGGTGGGATGGGAACATTTCAAACATCTGGCGAAAGGATGGCAATCAGATCCAGCTGCCCCTTAAAAACGAAACGACAGGTCCGCTCCAAGAAAATATACATGCTCATGGCCTAGATTCTGATTTCCGTTGACCAAATTCCCGTGCTTGTTTTTGTTTTTGTTTTTTTCCGACCTGCCTTCCAAGATATATCAAAATGGTTCAAACATCAAACATCATGAAACTATATTTGAGTACAAAGAACATGGATGCATATACATAGCTTCAAACATGTGTACATGTATATGTATTGTAATAAATATATATATATATATATATATATATATATATATATCAATATATATATATATTGATATACATGTGCAGATTATATATATATATATATATAAGATATTTTAGGTATTTTCAACCAGAAACAAAGAATCATAAAGACAATTTATTGGGCAAATTATAGTAATTCACTACAGTAACCTGAAATCTTGGGCCATTTTGGGATGATTCCTCTTGTTAACCATGATGTAAAGCCCTAAAGCCAAACATTCACCTGTAGCCCCTCCACTGCCTGCTGAATGTTCTCCGCCAACTCTGCCGCAATGTCTTCCGATCGCTCCTCAGTCTCATCGTAGACCAGGGAAGCGGTGTCCTCCGGCTGAAGATGGAACCAGCACTTGGAACCTCAGCGGGAAACATTCAATGATATTCAGTGAATTGGTTTAAGGAACATTTTCATATAACTGGTTTAAGCTCCATGATTATTTCATGGGAAAATCGATGGTTTCCAGTTAAGATTTTCCCTTAAACCAATCCATTGAAACATGGGGATTTGACCAAGATATGGAGCTATTGGGTTTAACGAAGCGAAGTGGGGACTGATCTCTTCAAATCCGTGGAAGAAGTCCAAATGTAACCAAATGTTGTATATACGTGGTTTTGAACCTCGTGCGATTTCAGAATTCTTGGTCATTCAATGCATATGGGACAAAGCGATGCTATCACTCATTTATTGACACGGGACAATCACCAAAGGCTTCCTAAGCTCTAGCACCTCGATAAAGTTGAGGGATGCTGAGCAACCACCAATGATACCGGTAAATTGAGGAAACTCATTGCTTGGTGATTCACCCCGGTTCCTGTAGTAATCTGTAGTACAATGTCAAACATAGTAAACATGTAAAAGTCCTTTGTTATCAGGGTGAGTGGGATCCAGTCATACTTAAGGTTATAACCCCAGGTGAACCACCAAGGGGGGTCTGCCAAGGATTGGAAGATCGGTTTCTCGATCAAGAATTGCCATACGTTTGGGGGGTACGCAGCCTATTTCTGGACAAATCCCAAAAAGTGGTGGTGGATTTCTGCTGGCAAAAACGGGTTGCTTGTATACAGTTATAGATACAGAGACTTGTATTCAATATATTCTGGGAGTAGGGTCAGGGTTGGTGAGGAACTTGGGAATGGCTCTGATGCCGACGTTCCAACTGGTTGGGGTTTCGGGGTTGACAGATTCTTTAGAAGCACCAGTCTAAAGATGTCTAAAGTCTGTGTGACTTGTAGAATCATTCCAGGAATCGTGGGAGGAAATAAGCATAATTTCTGGACTTTATCTGCCAAAAATAACATAGGCCATCATGGGAAGAAACACATAGAAACACACAACTGAGACTGGTTCAAAATGGTGAACAACTGTGCCTGAGCTCTATAGATGATCTCGACATCATACAGTAAATGGTTGGGACTGGTGAGATTTCTCAAGGTGGCTTGTATACATGTACAATCATGTATATGTATATATATATAATATAATTATTGTATATCATATACTATAGTCTACACCCATTCTACAAACCGTTACCACTGCCTCCAGAAGTCAAGGCAGTATTGACTGATGGTCAACCGGACTTTGGGTGGGTAGTGCTGGCCCACAACCATATGTGACCAAAGGCTTGTAGGTGCAAAAAGCAGTCCTCGTTGCTGTGTATCTGTATCTGTTGTATTTACTTAATGAGAAGTCCTCATGTTCAGCCAAAGACTGGTTTACTCCGAATATCATACTTGTTGGTTATATCTCGCATCCCCATCAAAAACGTAACATATCCCATTAAACTAAACACACATACTGTAGAATATCCAATTTAATCCTATATTTATACCCCACCAAAGTACCTTACAATTCTTTTACCAAAGGTTGGGCGAGTGGCTTTCGCTCGAGCATTGGGGATTGTAGGCTGTGGGCCTGTGGCGGAATGGAGGTTTCAAATGCTTTGGACTATGGTTATATGGCTATGGCTATGGTTACTTGGTTACCCCCTTGTAATCTAACACAGTTATGGAACATAGGTGTTTCCAACTCGAGAACTTACCCATATTCACTAAGTCACTAAGTCGCACCATATTTAGAGTCAACATTGTCTGGAAGAAATACGTTAAAATGGCGGGATATGAAATTATCCTCCGTCAAAATGGTGAACAGTGTATGAGTCATCCTTTATTTTTCTACCATCCGCCAGTGCCTCCTAACACCTTCTTCCTTGCTTGGGTCACCATTTGAGTTCCTTGCTTATAGCCAAGTGTTTGGCGGGATGTCTCCTGGATGCTTTCCATCATAGGCCCAGTTTTAGGAGGAGTGCAGTGTTCTTGGTCATGCCGTGCTTAGCCCAAAAAGACACTTATATAACATCGTGGTATATACTTTATGTTTGTTTAATCAAAGATGTGCCCCACCCATGAGCCACAACTGGACGATAATGTGTTGAAACCTCAGCCAATCCTAGTTATGGATAGTTATGGTAGTTGTAATCCCACTCAACTTATCGCATATTGAGATGTGCTAAAAATGATGAACAACAAAACCCGCCCATCATCCCATCCATCAAGGTACACCAATGGCAACTGAATGGGATTGCAGCCCTCCGCCGTCACCACGTTGCAAGGCGCCCCCAGAACTTCTATAGGCGCCCGAGGCTTCGCAGCTGGGGCAGGCTTTGGGGTGGGACCACAGCCCTGCAGGGAGAAACTGAGGCAAATAAGGCCAAGACTGACCAACATCAGTCGAAAACCAACTGCCATGCTATCTGTGAAACGGAGAACTAAAGCGCCTTGGCTCAGTGGAGTCTACAAATTGTGGGTCAACCCAAGAAAGGGTTAACTCTTGTAAATCTGTGAATTGTTTGGGATGAACAGAGTTAGATTCAGTCATTCAGTCATAAGTACATGATTATTACTGTATGTATATATATATACATACATATATATATATGTAAGAGAGGGATGGGTCACCAAAATAATTGGGATTTCTATGGAGGTTTGTCCACACCAGGAGTTTATATCATAGCTTGTGACCTATGACCCGCGGCCCGCTGAGAAATGCAGCCGGCTGCCGGTGGATTGGTGCAAAACATCTCGGTGCAGTCGACGGTGCCCGGAAATAACAAGTCATTGAGGGTTTATTATAGTCAATATGGTTTACATTAACTGTACAAATCCTTAATTGTTGTTAATTACAATAAAGCAAATTAACTGTAAATAACAATATAAAGTGTATCAAAGTGTATATGTTGAGATATTTACATTTTTTTTGCTTTACAAACCAATCCCTTTTTGGCGTTGAGGGGAGGCATTGGGATGCCGGACGGGCCGGGATGCCATCGAAGCGCAGGTCCTGCTCATGTCTCTCTGCTTCCCAGCCCTGGCAGCGTGAAACTGGAGGAGCTTTTGCGAATTTACGTGACTAGTCTCCAGGATGATACATAGCAAATTTATAGTAACATGATCAATGTACAGAAATGGATATCATTGTATATCAAAATTGTGGAGGTGGCTCTTTTGTGTAGTCATGTTTATCTGACAAGCAAGCAAGTCCCTGATGCAAGGTCTACAGTAGGCATTTCAATCACTCCCTAAGTGGCAGGAGAAAAACGCAAATGCAACTATCCAAGTCCCTTCTCAGAACGTATTTGGGATATTAATAAGAGGTTAAGATAGGTTAAGTATATACCTTCACTGAAAGCATTTGGACCCACAGAGTGTTGTACCCCCATTGACAAGCTGTAAAGACATGCCTGGATATTTCTGGGACCTGGTTTTTCGTGTTTTTCAGGTTCCCCCAAGAAAGGATTTTTTTGCCGATTTCACACGTTTACGGAGCATATGTGACGTTGAGGTGGCTGCTTGTAGCATGCCGTTGGGGCTATCACATATATACAAAAGGGGGAAGCAAATAATGGTTGTTGACCGCACATCCTGTCATCATTGGGTCTATCTACCCATTCAGGTTTCTTCAAACATAGCCTCCACCCATCATATTGATGTCTTGGTCATAAGATTGGATTCCCACAATGAACCTCCACTTCCCACACTCAAGGATTGCCAACTACCATGCAAAATAAGTTCAGGCAGGATATGGTATTTCTCAGTATATATAGCTACAACAAATACTGTCGCAGACAGTAAGCACTTACAAATCATCAAGGTTTATCCATCATGTGCGAGTGATATCACCATCTTAAACGTTTCAACTCCAAACTTGCCTAGGTTGCATATCCAAGCACATACTATTGACGTGTCCCCATTCACCACTCGCTTTAGCCCAGCAAGTTGCCATCCTCACTAAGACTCGTTGGCTGATATCGCAAATGTTCTTGCTCAGAACTCATCTTAAGTACCTTTCAAACAACTGAATATGTAGTCTCGACATGAACAGCAACGCAAATCAATCCTGAACCTAGGTATCAAAAAAACATATCCACCATATCCACCATAATTATCCACAATATCATCTATCTATCTACCTACCTATCTACCTGTCTATCTACCTACCTACCTACCTATCTATTTATCTATCCATCTATCTATCTATCTATCTATCCATCCATCTATCCATCTATCCATCTATCCATCTATCCACCTATCCATCTCTCCATCTCTCCATCTCTCCATCTATCCATCTATCTATCTATCTATCTATTTATCTATCTTTCTATCTATCTACCTATCTTTCTATCTATCTATCTGTCTATCTATATCCCTATCTCCCTCTCTATCCATCTATCTATTCCTATCCATCCATCTATATATATATATGTTGGTCTGTATCGATCTCTAATTTATCTATATATCTCTATCTATTTAGCTATTTATTTATTGATCTATCTATCTATCCATCTATCTATCTATCTATATATATATATATACTGTATATATAAGTGAATGTGTGTGTATATAATTTATATATATATAGAGATATATATATATGTATAATTATAGTGTATTTGATGCTTCATTCCCCATCTCCATTGTTGCTTTATCCCCTCCATAGCACTGTGGCCCTGCCTGGATCGCAGCCTGCGCCGGCAGATAGTAACGCTCCGCGCGACTGACCACCTCGTGGTTGTCGTAGAGCACGTCCTGCGGCGTGGTGTGTGCTGCACGTGACTGGTGGCTGCTGGGAAATCCCCCGCAGTTATGGCCCGAAATTCCACTTATAAGAAAGTTATAACCCCATTTATGCAATGTGTAATCCCATAGAAGTAACACGTTATAACCACTTATAACTGGTAAAGGGCCTTAACTGTAGCACTGTAGCAGTGGCAAAATCCAGGGACAATCTTGAGAAAATACAGGGAGATCCATGGAAAATATGGGGTAATGGATGGGAATATCCTGCGAACTCAACGGGAATACAAGAAAAATGGGGATTGAAGTCTCAAATAGTGGAGATTTCAGCAACAGCAATGCTGGTATAGTGGTTATATCGTGGGATATGGGGATATATAGTGGGAATATAATGGGAAATTCACGGGGCTTTATGAAGGTTTACTTTGATTGAATGGGATTGAAAGGGATTGAATGGGATCTACCACCAAGATCATATTTGGGTGTGTGTGTGTGTGAAAATGGGGTCAAGGGTATACACACCCGAAATAGCCGTACTAACAGGGAACACACATTTGGGTGATTCTGATTGGACACAAGCAGCAACTCATGCCACATATGAGGCCATCATAGACGGATATGGCAAAGTGTCCACAAAATGATGAGGATATGCACAGCTGACAGGAATATGCAGGAATGTGTCAGCAATCACCACGTAGACAGCATGAATTTCTGTGACCTAGGGATAAAATTGGATAAAGGCATGGAATCCGGCGACGTGCACAGCAGTCAAGACTTGCCGAGGCAGCTGCAAAGATACAAGTGGGGTCAAGGTAGAGGCTGATTGGCACTTCTCGGCTCTGCTCTGTTAAACTCTTCTTCAGGTTGGTCATGTTCTTCATCTGCGTGCCAATGTTGGCAATCTGCTCCATGATAGCAGTGTAGGTCATCGTTGAAGCGCTTGCCGAAGAAGAAGCTGGCATGTCAAGAGCTGAAAAGTCTTTCGCTGGTGCTGATAGCATATATTTTCCATTAGTCTTCCAAGGCCCTTGGCATGTGAGATACACACGCTCTGGAGTGATGGTGAGCTCACCCTTTGTCATCTTCTTCTCACATTCAAAGCTCATCACCTCTTTCTGCCAAGCTTTAATCTGGTTGGCTCTGTTCATTAATCTTCGGGTTTGACTGACACAAGGTAACCCCCGTGATTATTGTCATTCTTCCCATCTAGTCAGAACATTTAAGGGATCATCCCAGTTTTGAACAGACCCTGATACAGGAAAAGCAATGAACCGTTCAACACTCGAATTCGCTCAAACATTAGGAAACACTGACTACATTTTACATGGACATCACATGTTTTTCAAACTTGGATATGACATGATATGATTGATATGACCATGAATATGGGTTCCATATATTCTGTGTTCTCACCAGCCAGGCGTCTCTTGTTTTATTATTTCTATATATTATCCCATGTTAGTGGCTTAAAGCCCATGTCATTTTCCTGACAACCCCCACCATTTTGGCTGCTCTAACCCCCATTTGTGGTTGGATTGATGTAGATTCCTATGTTAGATGCTTAAATCCCATGTTAGATTCCTGCATAAACCACCGTCAATCCTGTGAATCAACTTAAATCCCAATCTTTTGGCCCGAAAACTCTGCAAAATCTCAGTTTGATGGTGTTATATACAATATTACTGGTCTGGTATATTCCTATGTTTAATGGTTACCCTAGGGTAAACTGACATAGATGTAGAGAACCCATGAGGAACCCCCAGGAAAATCGTCTACATTCATGGTTGATTTTCCACATCGAACTGTTAGTTTACCCTCGGGGAGCTCACAGGGAAACCCCCCCATGTCCCGGTGGACACGACTTTCGGCACCTCTGCCTCTTCGAGGTCTTTCCGACTCTGCTGCAGCGTCAACTGCCGGGTCAATGGGGTGTGGGAACGGCGGTCACCACCATTGGGAGTGCCCTAATCAATTCCACCATGTTCTTTTAAGGTGGACTGTGAGGACTATCTAGATTCCTTTAATGTTCTCTTTCAAGTGCGCGGAGTGTCACAGAAAGAGAAATTGTGAGTGGTGAGTCTTTGTGGAATTAGTTTTACCATGATGTTTCCGATTACTAACCCGTTTCGTTTCGTGGGATGACCCCCAACATTGGAGATCAAAAGATTCTCTTGAGGGGAAATGCAGGCAAGCATCGAACTGTAGCATGGAGCATCTGGAAAATTCATGCAGCCAGCTGTACTTCTTAAGTTTTCTGAGGCTGTTTTTCATCATGGTTTCACTGCAAACCCTCCGGTAAACTAACATGGCTATGGAAGTCCACATTATCAATAGGTAAATCATCTACAAATGGTCCTCTTTCCAAAGTTATGTTATAGTTTACAGGAGAGTAAGGGTTATATATTGTAGTTCATCATGTGCTTGACCCATGACACAAACCCACGAGCTGCATGTGGACTCAAGGGCCCATTCCGTTTGGTAAAGGTCGTGTACACACACAAACAAACAAACAAACAAACAGCGTGGTCCCGACCCCGCCTACAAGACAGAAGTCCAACAGATATAGTTAGTTGTAAAATCTTATAAATCAACTGACCTATCCCACGTTGATGGCCCCACATTGAACAAATCTAGCAGATTGACTTGAAATAATTTGCTGCAGGTCATGTTTCTATTCAAAATGCTGACTTTCCCGGGGACTTCGTGAAAATCTGTCAACCTCGGATCCTTCAGGTGCCATCTTTCCTCTGCGCATGCTCAAGGTCTCGGGGCCCGATCACCAAAATGGACGCCTTTGGGCCTTTGGAAAACAAACATGATCCACTCAGAAGTTTCCAGTTGCCATGCTTGCACTATCTTGCACTCTGATGTACTGTCTTGGACCCAAAAACCATGCGCAGAGGACGCAATTGGTGATGCTTAAAACCCTGTCTTTTGCAGGTATATATATATAATTATATATATATGTCGTTGTTGGTGAATATTGTAGCGGACCATTATCTTACGGTGTAAACGACAAACATGTTTGGGCCTGCCACATTTTCCAAAGAACCATCAAGTACTGGACTTGTTTGTCCCTTAGTAATCCCAGAATATCCCAGATACCTCTGACACGCCTCCGTATGGAATACCCAGCATGAACAAATCCAATACATACCACCATGGTTTCAAAGAAGGTGTCTATTGACAATGGGAATGACTAAGAATGCACATAAACCACAGGCGGAGCCCCTAGATAGCACTAAGTTTGTTTAAAGCTAGGCTAGGTATGGCTAAGTAAGGTCCATGTAAATATATCTACACGTGGATGGGTGAAACTAGACCAACGCAAAAACGAGTGGCAAAAAACACAGCGTATCCGCTTAGTGGTTGAAAAGCATGATATAGGGTAAACATGCCATGTACAAATGCGTGAGCCTACTAGGCTTCTTTTGCATATTAAAGATTCTTGGTTCAGCTCAATTTCTGATTTGTTTTTTGCATACGATGTGGGTACCCCCAGTTACAAGTTGGTTGTTTTAGTTTTTCACCATGAAATTAACTATAGTGGTCATAAACAAATCGTGGCTTTCTACATGTAACCAACTTTTCGCGAGCTATCCTGGGCCCGTGGGCCCGCAACGGCCCCAGTGTGTTTCAGCATAGTCGTCCACTGGTGACTTAAGGCGACCGCATGGCTTCCATGGCGACCTGCAGAAAATAGCTATGAGGCACTGTCACCTGTGCTCGCCGCACGTAGATGTGCTGGGAATAGCCATGGAACCTCGGCATTCTGAAGGAGATTCAAACACTTCGACATCGAAATGGTTTATCATTTTTTTCTTTATAATTAAATTAGTTTTGTTTAAATTAAAACCACTTGTGGATAACCAATTAGTTCAAGTGAACAGAACATGAAATGTTTATCATTGTTTATCTATAAATGGGGGATTGATGGGGCTTGTATGGGATTGTGAAATTACCAGGTACAATTGGAAATATCTTGTGTTATATCACCAAAAAAGTGTGATTTGTTTGACCCAAAAAAAAATGGCACGATCAGATCTACAGGTGCCAGGGCCCGAGCAAGCTGATGGATCCAGCTGTACCTTCTGAGGGAGTATATGACTGGGATATGAAATATAGGGGGGTTAAGTATCTTCTCAGAAAGTATCTGGGTTTCTTAAGTCATGGCGGATCCCCAAGTCACCATAGGTTTCAATGCTAAGTCATGGTCATCCATGACGACTGGATGATTTTGGGCTAGCACACCATAGGACAGACATGGACAGACCAGCACCAGGAGGTCCACGCCCCACGGCCAAGAAGCTTCAAGTCTTCCTCGACCTCAGATGGAAAAGGTGAAGTTTTCGCTTCAATCCGCGAAACCAACTTCAACAAAGGTTTACCATGGACCATGGAAAACAAAAACACACACAAAAAAAATATCAAAGTAATTAACATCTGAAATTGGGGGATAGTTAAGATTATATAACTGGTTGGTGGTATACCTACCCCTCTGAAAATATGAAAGTCAGTTGGGATGATGAAATTCCCAATATATGGAAAATCAAAAAAGCCATGTTCCAAACCACCAACCAGATGATATTCTCAAGTCATTACATGTCATTACCTCCTCTCGCCGGACATCGTCTCTTTTCGGATTCCCCTATGATGGAATCAGACGCCCTCTTCACAAGTGGCTTGTCATGGTAATCCATACAACACGTCATCATCTCAAAAAACACTCATTGTTTCAAACAAACAGGCATATAAAAGTACCAATATATATATAAATATATATATATATATATATATATATATTACAGTATACCAAATATAGGAGTTAGATACCAATGATGTTTCTTGGCAAGATATTGCTTTTGAGTAGAAAAAAACATCAACAAATTTAAACTTTGATTGGGATCTGCATTGAAAAATGTTCACTTCCTATCTTCCAATCTTCCCCAGGCACTGGTGCGGCACGCGTCTCCGACGAGGCACAACAAACTCCCCAGGAGGCGACAGCTGCAGAAACGCATTCAACGCAGCTGTGGGTCCAGCTGTGCCCCAGATTTTGTCCTAACGGCCATGGTAGGAACCGTTGGAAACAGACATGAATTGCGAAGCGGAAAATCCACCATGTTTCAATGGGTACATCATCGAAGTCTGACTCAATGATCTAAATTGCCCATGGCTGCCAGTTCACGAAGTGTGAAAAAATACCAAAGGGTATTCACTAAATATACATATATATATATATAGTTCAATATGGTAAAGCCAAGCATACACCTCCTCCCAATTGTTTGTTGATTGCTTGGGAAGATTAAAGCTAGCCAGAAAAATCGTGTCTTATCATGGTTTACAATATTGCTGAATATCAGATATCATGGTGCATCTGCCTAGAATCCTAGAACCCTTAGAGAATGCCTCATGTTTTGTACCTTGGCAGTCCAACATTTCTATGGAAGCCCTGCAGGTAGATCATCCCCACGAATTAACCAGCAGTGGGGCATCCGTTTGCGCGAAGTTGGTGAACATACTGTGGATGGGGCAGCAAAATCCTGCACCAGTTGGTAGATGGTTTATTCGTTTAGAATCTCATTATTCCCCACCTACCAGTTGAGGATTGTTAGATTTTATCACAGTTGTTCTGCTCCTCCTCCTCCTCCTCCTCCTCCTCCTCCTCGGCTAGCTATCCTCCTCCTGCTCCTCCTGCTCCTCCTGCTCCTCCTCCGCCAGCATCTCCTCCACCACCTCTGCCTCCACTTCCACGTCCACT
>Ga0126342_10017872_pt1 | contig 12213 bp, 7 predicted proteins | sample Cyp1metagenome_FD_92528 | JGI IMG/M metagenome (GOLD analysis project Ga0126342, IMG submission 92528) | Coral microbial communities from Lord Howe Island, Old Settlement Bay, Australia - Cyphastrea 1 metagenome | ecosystem: Host-associated > Invertebrates > Cnidaria > Coral ... | reverse complement strand
GATAATAGATGATAATAGATGATAATAGATGATAATAGATGATAATAGATGATAATAGATGATAATAGATGATAATAGATGATAATAGATGATAATAGATGATAATAGATGATAATAGATGATCATCTAGGTAAATTTCATCACGGCCTCACTGTTCTCCCTCACTGGGAATCATAGTTAGGATTCGGGAAATCATCCCAGATGGCCGAACAATTCAGGTTGGTGAAATATGGGTTTGTCTGAAAATGAGGTATACCTCCAATTATAGCCATTTAAAAACGGGATGATGATCATTAAAACCATTGGGTTCAGGGGTACACTATTTTCAGTCAAACCCATATGATTAAATTTACCCTCTGGTAAACTAACATAACTATGGAAAATCACCATTTTTAATGGGAAAATCCACTATAAATCACCATTTTCAATAGCTATGTTAAATTACCAGAGGGTACCCAGTTCAAGATGTATTGCCACAACAGTTGTGGCAATATGCAAACACAAAGGATGTCGCAACACTGGTTCCAATGGATTTCACCAGCATCTAGTGGTTGGAATCCCATGAAATCACCCAGATGGATCGGTTTTCACCGGGGAAAATCGGGTTCACCATCGATTTTCCCATTTTTCATCTTTTCCAATGAAGATCATGGGGCTTTCCGGTGGAAAATTTTTCCCTGAAACCAATCCATTGATTTTCATGGGGAGTGACTTCACCCAGATGACTCCAATTCACGGCCCGCCAACCGCAGCAGGACATGATCAAATCTTTGGCGTCGAAGAAGAAAGGAGTCCGGGCGTCCGGGAGTCCGGTGATACGTCTCGTGGGGTTCACCATTGAGCGGTCTGGCCATATGGGAAAAACATGGAAAACCCATGGCTTCATGGATGATGACTTGGGCGCTGTCTGCGATCGGTTGGGCCATATGGGCCATATGGGCCATAGCTGGTGGAAAGCTACTGATGCTCAAAGGACCCAATTCATGCTGTGGCATCCTCAGCAACAGAAATCTTTATGCTATTTGTCTGCTCAACTGTGTCCCGATCTGCACGAAAAAACCCAATTTGGTTGGGATTATACCAGCTACAGTGAATGTAACCAAATCCGAGCTGTGAATATGTTGCGTCCAGACAGAAAATCCTGGCTATGAAGCTGATGATCACGGCAGAGAAGTGTGGCGATTTCCGTGATGGGACAGTTTGGTCCGCAGTTGAACGTGTGCGCAATACAACTACCCTCTGGTTATGTCAAAATAGCTATTGAAAATCACCATTGTTAATGGGAAAATCCACTATTAATGGTCATTTTCAATAGCTATTTTGACATAACCAGAGGGTACAATCAAACACCGTTGACGTGTCTCAATTTCAAGCTCGCATCGAAGAACTGCAGATCTTGAGATTTCGCTACTGGGAACACATCTGATTTCCATTCTGGACAAGTTGGATGCGTTGAAGTCATCTATCATATCCCCCATTTGAGTTTATTATGGGATATACGTTATACGCCTAAAATATCATAACATGCTACTTTCAATGCACCTAATGTGGGAAAATCAAGTTTGATACACCTAAAATGATACTTTCAAAAACAAACTATCAACACGTAGGCTGATCATGTGATGATGAAACCGCAAGTGTAGCAAAGTCGGCAAGCGCCATAAAACTACCATGGCTGGGGATGGTTTATACCACCTATTGATGGTTTTAGGGATGGATGATTAGACCGGGTTTACCACATATTTTTTTTAACCTTTTTAGTGTATTTTTTGGGGGGTAGATGTTTAAACCCGCCCGAGTGGCAAGTGAAATCACCATGAACTGGTTGCATCATGTGGTGCTAAGTATCCAGAGCTGGGTGGCGGAGAATATCACATTATGATGTTTACCCTCTGGTGATTTAACATAGCTATTGAATATAGCACATTTATAGTTGATTTACCTAGTAAAGATGGTGATTTTCCATAGCTATGTTAGTTTACCAAAGGGTAACAATGGTTGAGACTTGGGGTTGTTTGATCCCCCATAGAAAAAATATCGTACATGACATGGCACTGTGAGCCCAGAAACAAATTATCTCACAATTTACCTACCCCATAATTATCATCATATTGCCATATTATCCCATAATTCACCATATTACCATTGGTTCATCACCCAAAATATCCTCATCGTTTTACATGACAGCACGGATATATACCGGAAAATGTCTATCCCATAATTTATCACATTATCCCATAACTGATCGTATTCTAGTAATCCCCAACAAAGATAGAAGTTCGATAAACCTCACTAAATTAATGATAAACTTAACCTTTACTATCTTTTTGGGGGGTTACTAGACCCCATGGTTCCTCACTGAAATGATGATTGCTAATGGGTTACTATCCCCAAATGCTCTTGTTTCAGGCTTGCGAACCATTAGAATACATCAAGCTATTACCTTTGATTATTACTTGACATAGCTATGGAACACCAAAATTATGATTCACTATAAAATGCTGATTTTCCAGTTCGCTATGTTAAATAGAGCAACCACAGGGTATCCCATAATCACACTAGAATGGTCATAATATATTCCAAACATATCCAGACATGATGGATGCTAGCTTGTTATCTTAGAAGTTCTACTGGCAAGATCAATAAGAAAAACAACCTTCGTGCCACAATTACGCCGTTCAATTTTTATAATTATTCCTCAATGGTCTTATTTTAGGCTTGCGTTTTTTTCATTATATAAATTATTACAGTAAACTATCCATGATTATTATCCAGATATTCTCCCATAATTATGCCAGTACATTCCTTTATATAATTATCGCATAATGCTAGTGAAGCCATAGCATACAGTAGACCATTCTGAATTTTACCATAAGTGGGTGGTAAAGACCATCAAAATATGGCTGGTTTAGGACAGTGCTTTACTACATTAATCAAATCGCAATTCCCATAATTATCATATTACCATATTGTCCCATAATCTATCCAAATAGAGGAATGGATCAAAACCTATAATTACTATATTTGGGGGAATAAGCATCCATTAACCAGCTATTTCAGGGCACCTAGGTTGCCTCTTGACTCATGGCCATAATTATGCCATTCAATTCCTCATTATAATTTTCCCTCAATGGTCTTATTGATTTCAGGTTTGTCAAATATTATCACTTATTATATGCTGTCTTTATTATTATCCAATTTTGATTTTCCATATATTATCCCACAAATATTATCATTGTAGTCAACCATCCCGAAAATCGTCAGAAATTGTCGGCACAAAGCATCAACATATGTGGGTGGTTTATGACATTGCTTTACACACATTAATGTGGGTAAAACAATGTCATAAACCACCCATTTCGGAATGGTAACCATACCACCTATTTATGGTGATGACCGGGGGATGGTGAATTATTGTTTTACCCACATTAGTGGGAACTACTCATATTGTTAATGGGAAAATAGGGAAGTATTGATTTAAGCATATCAACCATTAATTGTTAACTGTTTTCCCATTGTTAGTTAACTAGTGGTAATCGTTAGTGAAATATGGGTTATGAAAATAATATCAACAACCTTGAACACTATTAATGGTGAGTTGTGGTATAACTTGTTATTACCAGTTATTTACCTGGTAAACTAACATAGCAGAAAATCACCACCCTTAGGTAAATCAACGCACTAAAGATGCCATTTTCCAGTTTGCAAACTGTTAGTACCAGAGTATATATCCCCCATTATCAACCACCACAGTATTCACCCATTATCAGCCACTATTAATGGAAACTAACTATTATTAGTATAACAATCATTAATCATTATATCAACCATTATTAACCATCATTAACCATCATTAACCACCATTATCAACCATTATTGTCAGTTGGGATTATTATTCCATATATTGTGGAAAATAAAAGCCAGGTTCCAAACCACCAACCAGAGAGGCATGTCTGTACTATATATACATATACATATCTATATCTATATATATATACACATACATATATATATACGTATATATATATATACAGAATGTAAGCATAAACTAATGATTAATCACCATTATTAACCATCATTGGCCATCATTTTTATGGGAAGATAATTGCTTTACGAACATTGCTTGGTTTCCTTACCCTTCGCAGGACACCGCTGGACAGATGATGCCCCCCCGCCGGTGCGCCGCGCGGTTGTGGCGGTTGTGCGAGGAAGCCGGGATGTTGAACAAAAAAACCGGAAAATCAGCACCGAAAATATGGTGAGAATGGTGATTTACTGGTTTAGTTGGGGATATAACTGACAAATATGGAGATTGCATGGGTGATTTAATAGAATATGAATGAATTATAATGATTTAATATGGAAAAACCTGGCTGCCACAAGCAACTAAAGCATGACTGTGGATGCTTGAAATCCCTGGCCATCAACATGGTGATGACTTGGGGATGGATGGTTTATGGAGTTTAATTGAAACACATGTCGGTTAAATCAGCTGGAACCCGGAATCTTACCATGGTTGAAGTAGCCGTTGAACCTGCATAAATCTCCAAAAAATTGGGTATGGGTCAAACATGTATCTAACATGTCATCCAAGCAATAGAGGAATTGAACGTGTTAGAAATAACTACTCTATATCCAAACATGTTGATTTGACATTTAGGTATGAGTCAAAAATTAAGGCCTGCTAAACTGCTAAACCACAGTTTTTTGACTCTATTTATGATATGAACCATCCAATGATTGGAGCACTGTAGCCAGTCTTGATCCGTAGCCATTTGGATTTATGAATTTGCTGAGCCAGGAGTGGGGAATCCGTTCCCCATTATACGAAATACCCTCTAGTTTTTGCGAAACCCCGATTTAGTATTGAATCTAGTCATTTTTGGGAGCCATATGGAGCGTATGTCATATGAAATTAAAGGGAAGGGATTACAATTTGATATGTGGCTATGGATGGAGATATAATGGTACATATATAAATACACACTAATCAGCTAAACTTAAAAAATAGAGGGTATCTAAGATAAGCATTGTCTACCACAAACAAGCTGACGAGAGACATGTTTCTTGGTGCTTCGTCCCGCTTTTGATCATTTGATCACATGTTCCTATAGGTCGTTGTTGCTTACAGTTTCATTTTTGGGAACTCCTCACTTTTTGTTGTGTTGTATATTATGTGATACTCTCATGATAACCAGACTCTCTCGGGAACTTTCCAACTTTGTTGGCGTTCTTCCGGTGAATTCCACTTTGGTGGAATACATCACTTCTTGCTGGTTGATGCTGTTCATACATCACCTCACCAGAACACGTCAGTTGGCTCAGTTCCTGTTTTCAAGTGGTGTCCACTGAGAGGGAGATGATGGAATAATCACTGGTTGGTGGTTTGGAACATTTGGATTATGTTTCCATATATTGGGAATTTCATCATCTCAACTGACGAACTCCATCATTTTTCAGAGGGGTTTTGCTCAAAACCACCAACCAGATTATTATTAGCCATCATTAACCATCATCATAACCATAGATTAACCATAGAGTAACCATATATTAACCATTATTATACCACCAACCAGATATTATTGGTATTAAAACCATATAACCACTATTATTATATAATCCCATTATTGATGATTATTCCATTATAATCCCATTATATAATCCCATCATTATTATATGAAGCCACCAATTTTTCTTTCTTTTCCCCGGTTGAATCCATACTCTTTACCTGGATACCAGGTACCTATTGTGCCAGTCGCTAGAGGACCTGTTTTGGTGACGGGGTCAACAACCCGGCTGGATGTCGTTTCCCACGCTTTCTTTCTATGTGGAAGTTACGAATCCCATCCCCCACAAAAAAAATGGTTCCAGATATGTGTGATTCCCCTACTAAACCACAGTTTCTGTGGGGTGTTTCATATTTTTCGGGGAAGGATTACTGTAATTTCAATCTGCATGTCCAATCCCTCCAAGTTGACTGTAGTCTCAGACAGGTACGGTACCTGTGGATGTAACTAGATCCTCGCATACCAACATGTTGTGGCGAAATAGATCCAATAGATTTTGATAAGTATAGCAACCCCAAAATAGATAGACATGTTTGAAACCTGAACATACGAGGTAAATATCATTTATAACATCCTGGAAACACTTTTCTATCTTTTTTTTGGGGTTACTATTTATGCCTGGAAAACAACAATATTTGACAGAAGTGTGGTATGTCAACGTATGTTAAGCAACACACTTGGGATTCTGACCCATGAGATTGAGGATTGAAATCGCAATACATGGGATATACCCTATGTGGGTGCTTTTGAAAACTTTGGATTTACCCCAGATCAAGGCTCCTGAAGTAGTGGAATTGATGATAAAGCATTGGAATTGTGGTTCCCTTATTTTCAAACAAAGCAACACCATTAGTTTATGCTTATATACATATATAGAGTACAGACACGCCTGTTTGGTTGGTGGTTTGGAACATTTTTTATTTTCCCATTCAGTTGGGAATGACATCATCCCAACTGACTTTCACTAACTCACATTTTTCAAGATGTTTTTTTTAACCACCAAGCAATACATATATATATATAGCCATAGGATCCATGGTGCTGGTATATATGCTAACATGACTGGGGTATATTGATGGGATCCATGGCACACCATATATAGCAGCACCATGGATCCGTCATGGGATCGGTGAGTTCACCCAGTTCATCCCGGTGGGCGAACCAAAAAAAGTCACGTATACCAAATGGGGAAATCATCGTTATTAATACGTTTGGTATATACCATGTTATATCCAATATATATATATACATCCAAATGGGGAAATCGTGCAACCCTCTTGTCACTTTTTGCGTGTCGGATCGCTCTCGTTGTGGCACTTCTCGAATTTTGAGATCGCTCGCGCAGCCCTCTCGTCACTTTGGGCCTGTCAGATCGCTCTCGTTGTGGCGCGGTGCCAATTTTGAGATGGATCGCGCAACCCTCTTGTCTCTTTCGGCCTGTCAGATCGCTCTCGTTGTGTCGCAGTGCCAATTCTGAGATCCCTCGCGCAATCTTCTCGGCAGTTTGGGCGTGTAACATCGTTCGCGTTGTGCAGCGGTGCTCATTTTGATGGCCAAGGAGATCTTGCGCAGAGATCTTGACAAGGATGCCTTTTATGGGGAGCTTGCGCAGAGGCCTGTACCGGGAGCTCTTTTGGAGATCTTGTGCAGATAGCTCTTATAGAGATCTTGTACAGAGATTTTGCCAAGAGTCTCTTACAGAGATCTTGCCAACAGAGCTTTTATAGAGAGCTTGTACGGAGATCTCTTCAAGAGTATTGAGTATTGCCAAGAGACCTCTTATAGAGATGTTGTGCAGAGATCTTGCCAGGACACCTCTTTTGGAGATCTTGTGCAGAGACATTGCGTAGAGATCTGTTGCGGAGATCCTGCCAAGAGGTCTCTTACATAAATCTTGCCAAGAGAGATTATAGAGAGCTCGCGCAGAGATTTCATAAACAGGTCTTGTACAGCGACATTGCATAGAGACCTGTTGAGATCTTGCCAAGAGGCCCCTTATAGAGATCTTGCCAAGAGAGCTCTTCTGGACAGCTTTTACGGAGATCTCATCGTGCCAAGAGACCTCTTCTAGAGATCTTGTATAGAGATCTTGCCAGGGCACCTCTTCTGGAGATCTTGTACAGAGACATTGCATAGAGATCTGTTGCAGAGATCTTGCCAAGAGGTCTCTTTATAGAGAGCTTGTACAGAGATCTCATGAAGAGATCTTGCCAAGAGACCTCTTATAGGGATCTTGTACAGAGACCTGGTGAAGAGATCAGAGATCTTTTGCCAGAGCTTGAAAGAGATCTTACTTTGAGATCCCTTACAGAGATCTTCTGTGGAGATTCTTACAGACACCTTGTACAGATAGCCTTGCAAAGGGATCTCGCACAGCAGCTTCTACACAGAACCTGTCAAGGAGATCTTGCGCACGATCTTCTGTAGAGATCTTCACAGAGGGAACTTTCAGAATCTAACCTGGTATCTCTTCTTCCAAACACCACCTTGAATGAACACCACTCTTTTATTACTAGGGCTCTTCTCCTGCTAGCTTGCTAGCTTGCAGCCACTGATGATTTTGCGGCCGCTCTAACCTTGTATCTCAATATCGCTTCTTCATCGTCCTTACAACACTGTTTGGGGTCTCTTGCCGGAAAAAAAACATTTTAAACAAACACCGTAAGTGTTTTTTTCGTTTGACTTCAGGGCCACTAGCATCTTGGCGGGGTAGCTTTGTTCAGCCAAAAATGAGCGAATTATGCGGGAGTTTAACCTGCCATAGCGGGATTTCAGCGAGAAAAATAGGGAATTGAACCAACCGTTATTAGGGTATTGTGTTGAATGTAGGGGGAGATACAAGCAACTTATATAATCTGGACGAATTATAGCGACCCATTGGAAGATGGTGGTTAGGATTGGGGCACTTGAGGCTGGTGAATACTTATTTTTCTCTAATCCAGATGAATTAAGCAAGATGGAATTGTTTGCAAATGGGGGACTTGCCCCCAAATTAACGGCAACTTCAATGGGGAACAGTGGTGATAAAACTACAAACTCACCTTGCTTCAAGTGCCATCCAAATTAAATTACCACAGGGTATACTAGCGGTTGCAATGAAACTCTCACAATGCTGAGAGCCTGATGGTTTTCCATCCGTAATGCGGTACCCCTAATCTTGTACTATATCATGTTATTTCAATGTTACCTTTTCTTTGAACTTTCCCTCCGCAACATACTCGTACCATGCGGTTCCTGCACACACCAATATGCAGCAGAAAAATGCTGTGACATGTTGTTTCTTTAGCAACAGCATCCCAGCTCCCAGCCAAATCTGTGAAACATGCGCAGCAATGGGCCCTTGCCAGATCTAGGTGGGCTAACAGGCCCGTTCAGCTATATAGGAAACCAAACTGTTGCTAGGCAACCCCTTGAACAAGCCCGTGCACACTGCGTTTGTTTGACTGCATTTGTTCACCCGCGCTTGTTCGCCAGCTGTTGAGCCCACCATGCGCCCACCTGGCGCCTGTATCCTCCTCCCTTTCTTGGCAGACCTCTTTGCCACTTTTTCGGTTTTCCATTCCAATAAATTGGCGCCAGGAGACTGGCACGCTGCAACCGTCAGTAGCTTCACTCCGACAGGCCCGAGTTGAAGGAAGTGTAAATGCCGATTTTCCCACCAAAAATGCTGGTGTGCCCCGGTGTCCAAAAAATAGCGCTATCTCCTACTTTAGAAGTGCGCCTGGTGGACACACACACAATGTGCACCGTATTGACTTAGGTGCAATGTAAGTTTTCATGGGGAAACCAATTTACAGTGCTTTTTCGACAGGGACAGAGCCATGTGGCTTTATCTCTTCGACAAAGTGACAAAATTCCTTCACTGGTTTGGTGATTTCACACTAAGGTAAAAATTAGGGCAACTTGAAAAGTGATCGGGCTGAACTAGTTGAAGATTGGGCCGTCCACGCGAAGACGATGGTTAGACCAACTGAAATTGGCATGTGTCATGGTTGTGAAGGCAATTTGGAGCCAAGGGTTGGTCATTGCTTTTGGATACCAATGTTGAACGCCCAAAGCCAATCAAGAGTAGCTCAGCAAATCAACCAACTTGTGTTCCTCATTCACGTTGTTCATGGTTGAACACGACAATATCAAGAGCAAAAAAATGAAGTTAAAGGTTCCAAAAGGTTGTACTTTTGTTGAGCCAAACTGGCAATGGGAGAACCCGTTGCCTTAAAGTATTTCATCCATAATGGTCAGATTTTTCGTGACGGCTGAACCAGCATCAGCATAAATTCATCACCTCCAAACATGGGGGTCTACAGGCAGTCCGGAAATGACATTCACGACGGGCATGAGAAAATCATTTGATGACGCCCTCCGGAAACTCGCATGGAACCCAGAAAGCAGAATCATTTATTTATTCGTACGTTTTTTGTCAAACTCAACAACTGTGTGTATGTGTGTGTGCTGGCGTGCACATTGCAAGATGATACGTACATGACTACCTATACATATTGTAATTACAGTTGCAAGTGCAAAAACACCAAAAAGTGGGATGCTTATTTATTTTGCATGCCAGATGTTTCTCTAACATTTCATAGGCGCCTGAAAACTCTGGGCCGGACGATTATTATAACTAATTACAATGCCGCCCCGACGACCGTTGGTTGAAAATTCCAGGACATGTTGAAATTCGTGGTGTGGTGGATCATCCTTTGTTATGTCCTGGGCACACTTTGAATGGGAAATTAATCGTGAAACCGTGTGAAATGAGTTGGTGGTGTATATATATATAAACATAGGCACATACCTTTCTTTATATTAGTCAGCTGGGCATTGTGTTGTTTTGCACGGTACACCAGTACAGGTATGCAACCCCAGGGATGACATGGGTGCCCACAGACCGCACAATTTTGCAGCTCAGATATGTCGGTGGAAGTGACGGGTTGTATCATTTTTTGGTGTTTCATCCCCCAGTGCTGTTGGTGATCTGAGTTATCTCACTCAATTGTTTTCATTTTTTTGCTCTAAATTACCTGATGGTTTGTGGTAAGTTTTTAAATGTTCACTTCTGGTGGTTGAAACACTCTACAGGGTGAAACCCCCAGTTGCAAATGGTATTCTGGTAAACCAACCCCATTAACTATAGTTATATCCCCCGAATCAACCCAAACGTTAAGCAAATGCGTCGATTTAGCTATCATCATACATTAGCTATAATTCCCACAACATTTCCATTTTTGTTGGTAAAAAATCACCCTTTTCCCATGGAAAATCCCATGGTTTCCAAGCCCCTCACCTTGTTGCCCATCCCTGTGCCCAGAACCCGTCACTCTGGTGGCCACTCGAGGTGTGGCACAAGGGATGGGACACAGTGGTGCCAAAGAACACGGCAACCATAATCAGTAATAGGATGCTCATATACCGATACCGGTATGGGAATACATAGGAAACCACATTTGCATATATATATATATATCCCTCCTGGGCGGACGTTCGCCCAAAGTTTCATTGGGGGTTTAGTTATGTTGTGATTTGTTCATGATATATTTCAGATTGTTTTAGGGTTTGCTTAGGGTTGGTTTAGATTTTCTTTAGGGTTTGTTTAGTTAACTTTCGTATTATTTAGGGTTGTTTTAGGGTTTGCTCACGGTTGTTTTAGGGTCTATTTAGGGTTACTTATGGTTGATTTAGGGTTTGTTTGGGATTTGTTTAGGGTTTATTTAGGGTTAGGTTATTTTAATGTTCTTTCAAACTCTTGCGGTCTGTTGAGGTCTCAGTTCGCGGCTCCAAAGACTGCAAATTGCGGGGGATATCTTTGAGATACCTTCAAAAGGTGGAAGGCTTCTGCTGCTTTGACGATATGGTGGCACTTGGCAGTGACGGCCATGGAACATGCTGTGTCCACCAAAGCAGCAGCAAAAGTGAAAGCAGCCAAAGGCAAAAAGCATCAGCAGCAGCAGCAGGATGCGGCCGCTCCTTCTGCGGCCCAAGGACACAGCTGTGCACGTCGTTGCTTCATTGGCACATCAGGCGGGGTGATCGCACGATTATGGGGCAAATATATATAAATAAGGGACCCCCCGGTGCCGCTGCCGTTGGCAAGTGCACCCTGGGCCAGCAGTACTCCAGGGCAGATGAGAAGAAGGATCCTGAGTCCGATCTGCATGGGGCCCTGTCAGGGTTCTCCTGCAATTCATTCTCACGGCAAAATGTCGACTGTAAGAAGCTCACCTCAGCGATGACACTGGGTCCTCTTTGCAATTTTCTTTTGGTGTTTGATTCCACTTCAGTCTTCATTTTGGCACCGTCTTAGGTAAGCGCAAACATGCTTTAGACGAAGGTAATATCAATATTTTGCATGCTCGCAGTGTGCGAAAAACACGCACGGAAACAACACAGCAGATTGCGTGGAATTCCGTGGATTTCGGGCAAACGTCAGCCCCCTAGCGATACATATATATATATATATATAAATATATCAAATATATTATAGGTATTTCTGCAAATATGTATGTTTGTAAGCATATATATATATCTGTATTGTTGCGTCCTGATTAGTGTGTGGCCCCCCCCCCAAACTATTTCTGGACTCTCTTTAAAGTAGAAAGTCAAAAATTTTCTTCCCAAAAGAAAAACATATCCTCAATTAAGTAAGGAT
>Ga0126342_10017871_pt1 | contig 12214 bp, 15 predicted proteins | sample Cyp1metagenome_FD_92528 | JGI IMG/M metagenome (GOLD analysis project Ga0126342, IMG submission 92528) | Coral microbial communities from Lord Howe Island, Old Settlement Bay, Australia - Cyphastrea 1 metagenome | ecosystem: Host-associated > Invertebrates > Cnidaria > Coral ... | reverse complement strand
TCACCTGCTTGCATGTACAGGACACTTTCAATGTGTGACCGCAGGCCTAAGCCATTTTGGTTCCGACGTCAAAGGCAAAAGGGCGCCTTGCATCTGCAACAGGTTGCACCTGTGCATTTTCAGACTTCAATGACTTCAGAGACAGCAGCACCACCTGCTGCTGTTGACCTGGGAGTGGTTACTTGGAGGAGTCACTTGCAGCTGAACTGCTAAAGGAGAAATCCAAAGGCCATAGCAGTTGAAAGACTGCTGTTGTGTTGGTATCAAGCATGCTGTATGCTTCGCTTGTTTGGCATGAGATTTGGATCTTCATCCTCAAACAAAGGCTCTACTATTGCTGTTTGAGAGCGTTTACCAGAAGCCTAAGTTTCAGCACGACTCTGTGAGCCCGCGATGTACCTGACACGTTGGCTCCTGTCAGGCACCAAATCGAAGTTTGAACCTTATGTCGATTTTCTTTGGCGCCGGGACTGAGGGAATTGGGGCCGTTTGCTTGTTGCCTGATAGAGGAATCACAGAGCTGTGAATGAAAACCAGCTAAGCAGCACATGCAGCTAAGTTATTATGGTATTCTCCAGCAAAGGACTCCTTGCATGTCCACTTCAAAAATGTATGACCTCAAAGTGTGCACACTTCCTTGCTCACCAGGGGTTTCTCATTCACATGGATGTTCATCTGCAGATCAGGGATGTTCTAGCAAAGACGTATCGTTGCAGTTAGTTCATAAGGTGGAATCCTGATAGTTGGTCAGCAGATCTGGTCTGCAGGATTTGGTGCAGCATTCCATTTTCTGGACCCAGGAGGAGGGACATATGCCAGTAGGGGATGTTTTGCACGTCATTCCAGGCATATGCTTGAGACGCCCCATGGTTGTTTGACAGCTTACATGGTGTCGCAAGTATCGGGTTCCTTCCCTTATTGATCTTATTGTCTATTTTTATCCCAGTTTAATTCTTGAATAAGGGACAAATCTGAAGGGCGGAAGAAACAGACGGGAAATGGGAGACCACTGCATTATTTGGAAATTAGTCAACAACATCAGTTCCGTTGGTGGAGTTTGCTGATTGATGTGACCAGCTGTGCAGGAGATCTCTTGGTTGTCTCGATGCAAGGAAGTGCAAAATGCTGTGCTGGCGCTACAGGACTCATATTGAATCATATTAACGAATTTGTTATTCTTTAATTCATAATTAGTGATTTAATACTCTATACAGATTTAACTTAATTTCTTGGAATTTGTACAAAGTTGAATCAGGAGTCGAAGCGAGCACTGCTTGTGAGTAGCCACTCCTAGATTGTTTCTTTTTTTGTGCTTGTTAAACAGCTTGTATAACGTCTTTTTCTTCCTTGACATTCAATTTCATGCGCATGATCTCTGTATTTATCTGTCCAAGCAGGGTCTCCACAATATAATCTAGGATGGTTTGTCTTGGAGTACCCTCTGGTAATTTAACGTAGCTATTGAAAATGGCCCATTTATAGTTGATTTACCCATTAAAAATTGTGATTTTCCATAGTTATGTTAGTTTGCCAGAGGCTAGACCATGAACCTGAGAAACAATTCAGATATTTGAGCCATTTGATCTTCGGTTGGTTGGTTGCAGGAACTTACGCAACAGCGTGTGGAGCGCCTTCGGCAGAAGCTTCCGGGAGCAAGCGAGGAGACCGAGAACGGAAAAGATGTTGACAGGGCAACGGAATGGTAATCAGCGACAAGTCTAACCCATGCGAAATTGCACAGATCAAACCATTGATTTGTTCAGAGTTCATTACAGGTATGACGGTATGACCTATTGACTCGTGGCTGTTGAGAGGGCAAACTCCGCCATGACTGCTGGTTTCAAGTGCCCTGTTCCTCCATTCACGTGTTGCAGGATGATATCCGCTTTGCTCTTTGCCTCGTAGAATGCAGGGCAATCACCACGAGCAGTGTGGCTGGTGCCTTTGTGCCGGTGCTGGACCATTTCCGTTCCTCGGCAACCAGTGTTGCGGTGCTACCGCAGCTCCTACCATCGCTCCTTTCCTGCATGTGATCTCTTGTATGATGAAAAAACAATGTGAGGATTAAGAGCAGGGGCACAACAGTTGAGCAACGCTTCCTCCTCAGTATGGGTTAGTCTGAAAATAATTGAAAATAGATGAAAATAGGATATTCCATTCCATCCACATCATCCACATCATCCACATCATCCACATCATCCACTGGTTCATCATCATTTTCTCATTATTTTCGCATCATAATGGCCATAGATCAATCCCAGGCAACGACTCCAGTGGCGATCCAGCTATCCTGGTGGGTGACGATGGGCTGGCCAGTGGTCCCATGGTTGCCGTGGCGCTCCTTGGTTGCGTAGCAGGCGTAGCATGTGCCTGGCCACAAGTCTTGAGGGACCCCCAAATGCCCGCATATATATATATATATGTATGGATAGTGATCTATTTCAGGATGGATAGCATCCTTAATTTCTGGGGTTGCCACTTCGACGCATCCAATTGTCACAAATTCTGGCAAATTGTCACACTTCGCGATTTCCTTTGGTGCAAGGTTAGCTGATTTGGAACCTGGCATGGAGCTGCGCAATTGCTTCGACTCTGTTAGCAATCAGGACGGCATAGAGCCTTTCATTGGCTCAAATAGATTCAAATAGCAATCTTGAGAGTCTATCATCCAGCAGTCTCTTCAGTCTCTTCATCTTCGTTTTGGAGCACCAACGAAAATGTATTGCACCACCAAGCTCCCCAATTGCCACCTGCGAAAAGGAGCTCTTCACGCAGTATGGAGAGGTGGGCTCTTGTTGGCCCTTGTAAAGTTGATATAGGAAGTGGATCGTCTGATTTAATTGTGCAAGGTAATAATATTGTTGTAATATTCATATCTGTTTAGATCTGATCGTGCCCTTATCCATAATGATCGCCTGTCCAAGTCACTGAAAGTCACCAGTCATTTCGCTCCATGTTCAGACACTTGGCCAGGTGCAACTCCGGATGGATGGAGAGGATGCACTGCCAGAGGTGAATGCCTACAACGAGGCACGGCTTGGTGGTGCTACAATGCGCATGGATGAGACAAGGGTTCAGCCACAACTTTTGGCACTGGGGGTCCTACATGCTCAAGATTGCCCCAAGCCACCATCAATTTTTAGAACATGTTCAATTGAACAGAGTTCCAGCTGACAGTGAGATTCAACATCTCTACATTGGGTTTCTGGTCGTCACCTCGGCCGATCTGTTCAGATCATCCACATTTCCAACATCCGAGGTGCCGCTTCCACTGCGCCTTCTTCCTGAGCATTGGAAGGGCAACTCAGAGGGAGTCAAAGAGGCGGCACCGTTGCCAGAAGGAACTGATCCAATGCCCTTGTGATCCTGATGGAGATGAACATTGATTGAACTGTGTGCTAATTCCACAGTAATTCCACAGTAATTCCACAGTAATTCCACAGTTCGAAACAGTTCAAAGAACAGTTGATTCCGTTGATTCCGTTGATCCAAGGTTATCCCAGTGATCCCATGTCAACCGGGAGTTGTGCACAGGCGAAGGTGGAACTCTTGCAGAGACGCATTGGCATCGACTTGAGTCGGGTGCATCAGGGTGCAACAGTTTTTTTGCCAAGCTGTGTGGAAGGTGGGATGAACTTGGATGGTAGATTGGATGAATTTCCTAGATCTTAATCATTTGGAATTTGCGCAAAGCAAAGAGATGAAGGTCCCACTCTTTTATCTTGAGCCTTTCAGGTATGATCCAAATGGTGTCTGATATGACTTATATTATGGGAGAACAATGGAGAACATCTTAGAACATCGCAAATTTACCACATTCCCCCTTTTTTCCCCCTTTTTAAAATGATTTATATAAATGTTCCCATTCAGATATCCCCATGTACCAAACTTCCAGGATCCCAGCTGAGGTTCCGAGGCCTTCCTCCGTTTGCCCATGGATGCCATGCCCAGCGGCCGGCTGTTGCCCTTGGTGCGCTTCATCCAGCGGCCCCTGCCGGCGGCTGGAAAGGAGGCTCCTCCTCACACATGTGTGGAGGAAGGATCCAAGGTGAAGATACATTTGGATTGATCCAATATTTTTTTTGAGGGATTTCGCGCACATGGTCTCTATTGGTGCAAGAACAAGTTGATGACGCAGGCTGCTTGCGAACAGCTCTTTGATAGCTTGTTCAAAGACTGCAGCTTGGCCTGCAAACTTTGAGGATTGCAGTTGATTTTGAGGCTATTTCATTTATTTCATTGCTCAATGAAAATCCTGTTGGATCTCAGGTCATCCGAGCCTCCTGTCTGGTGGCACTGGGCAGTGGGAGCCTGAAGCCGTGGAGGCACCACCAGCACCGGCCAATGCGGAGGAGTTGCACATGGAGGTGCAGGCGTGGCTGGGGTGAGGCAAAAGAAGCTTGTGACACTCTGGAAGATCTGGAATGACTGGATCATCTCGGACCTAGGACAATCATTGGCTATAATCAAGTATCATCAACTATAATCTATATATCAACTATCATTTTCTGTAGATGTCATTTGCTCCCAGCTTTGGAATCCCTCAGGACATTTTGGAAATGAGTTCTACCTCTTATTTTGTCGCGAGGCCAGAAAGCTGGCAGCGGACTGGTATGAGAATCTGATCGGAAATTACAACCGGATGTCGGAGCGTATCCAGCAGGCGATCTTTTGGTGAAGGTTACGGCATATGTTTTGCTGATCAGCTGATGATTTTGCGGATGTGTCTTGCAAGTATTCATGACAATAACGGTTACATCATGGAATGAGGTTAACAGATAAACAGTCGCCCAACATGTTGTTGCATGGAAAAATAGGCTTGACCTCAATAGAGGTTGTGCTGACACTTGTAGGACATCCATGACAATGTGTTGGAGACGTCGAGTTCCAGCTCCTCAAGCCCAGGAGGCCAATGGTTCGGTGCATGCAGCGCTCTTGGTGCTGTGCTTGCACTTAGACCGGTGAGGAAATGGCTATATATAATCGGAAGAAATGGTTCGCAACAGCTGGTCACTGGAGCGAAAAGGTCTAGTCTTAGACTCCTCAAGGGAGTTCCCTGCACTATTTGAACAACTGGCCCGCCAGACTTCAAAATTGAGCTGGCCGAAATCACAAATGCCTACTACAAGGCCAGGACTCCGCACCAAAACGTTTTCCTCCGCCTTTGACTCTGTGACATTGCCCTTGTTGAGACTGGTAACATCTCATCCGCTTCAGTCCCTTCCCCATCCCAGGCCAAGCGCAAAGATGGCAGTACTGGAAAAAGCCGAAAGGCCAAAGAATGCAGAGTTCTGTCTTCTAGTTGGGGGCTCATCACCAGACAGGAACTGCAGCATTATTCTGACTCCTCACTTTGAAGTCTCCATGAACATGTGCAGAGGAGCTTTCTTCCAGGAATATCCAACTACCCAATGTGTTTACGGCGTTTACGGCTTGCTAGACTCACGGACTTACATGTAACTCTACCATCTGCAATCCGTGCGCTTTCATTTGCAGTTGATGCATTCTCGCACACCATTCAATTTTCAATTGCCTAGGTCCTAGTGAAGGCACAGTAGTTGTCCAGTTCTTGGAGAATGGTGTGCGCCATACCATCCCGGAGGACCAAAGCCCAATTGTTTCAATGGTCAAACTGAAGCTATGCGTGGCCGGAATTCCAAAGGATTATCACCATTCTTTCAATTAAGACAGCAACTTTGGGGGTAACCTCCCATTTTTCGCACGATACCATGCTATTTTGCAGCTGGAGGACTGGATCATCAAGAAGACAGCCAAAGGTCAGGGGCCTGGAAACCTTTTCAGTACCTCCATAGAGAGATAACACGGTATGTTTGAGTTTGTTGGGTCAGGTACTTTTAGGAACCTTATGTTCAGATTGACACCTCAGCTAATGCAAAAGGCCATGCGGTTTTGTGATGTTTAGTCAAACTGTGGAAACCCCGATTTCACGGCGTAAAGACTTGCTCTCAGCATCAGGTGCGGATTCGCAGGACGGCCAGCTTTGGTTTCCTTTCTTTGCCAACCTGGGGGATGAAGGTGGTAAACCTCCGGGTGGCCATGCCAAAGGGCAAAGGTTTGAATTAGGTCCATTGAGTACTTGTTTTAGTTGGTGGCACTGCTAGTGCTTGGAAGGAAGAGAGTCCTTTTAAGTGTCGAACCACCATGCCAAAGTGAGGGGTGGTAGTTGGTTTGGAATTAAGTGTGATACCACGCCTTCCCACGGATTCAGCTTCAAAGGACTCCCATGCCAAGCGCTCGCGGGGGCTTTTGGCCATGGCCCTCTTGGCATGCCAAGGGTCAGTGGTGGAGGCGCTCCAAAACCTCGGGATGGTTGATTCCGAATGGATCTGGAGAGAACAGCAGAAGTGGTGTGGTGATGATTTATGAAATTTTCATCATGGCTCTTGCTCATGGTGTTCAAGGCTCTGCAGGGTCTGTGTCAAAGGCTTACAAGAGTTCCTGGCATGGGATCTTTGGAGACATTGTGTGCCTGTTAGCGCCTGAGTATTCTTGTTGCTCTCGCCAGGCCTGCTGTCAGCTAATGATGGGTGTCTTGCAGGTTGGTGAAGGCAGGCAGTATAAGGGTATGAAGTGTCACAGCAGATCATGCTTCAGTAGCCTCAAGATACAGATGCCTGTTAGTTGGCATTTGTTGCTCGATAAATTTCGAGCTGCTCAGTTCCTGCCTGGCTACCGTGACAGCTGTGGCTTTCTGTCGTCCAGGCATTCTTGAAAGTAAAAACAAGAAAGATCGTGCGCAGATGGCGCAAGAGTTGCTTGGACGCAATAGAAAGATGCTGGAGGAGAGTCAATCATTGGATAAAATTCTGAAGGTTGGGCAGAAGCTGTTGAACATCTGTTCCCAGAGAGCTGCTTGCTCTTTAAACCCATGGAGTCGCGCCAGCTGAAGTTGAGGCTTCAAGCTGCATGGCAGCAGGAGTATGACTTGTCGCAAAGCGAGGCATGAGAAAAGTCTTCCAAATGCTGCAGCGTGGGCAGATGCCTCTCCAATAGCCAAGTCGAAACATGTTGAAATGTTGACTGCGCATTTCATTTTTTGATGGATCCATGCATGATTGTAGCTACAGTTATCAAGAGCACCGTGATGAAATTGCATGTGCACTGCTCGATACTTGTTGGAGTTGGAGTGACCACCTTGAGCAGCTGTCATTGGACCAGATTTCACGAAAACTTGGAAGCCTTTGGGCTCGATGACCCAATGGCTGCGCCCATTTGAGCTTGTGTCAGAGCTCAGCTGCAGTGGGGAATAGATGGACAAGAGAGATATGACCTGAAAGTTTGGATTTTTTGCAGTGTTACCTGCTTTCTAGTTTCCAAATGATTCTGAAGCTGACACAGTACACAACATTTGGTACATAAAGTGATCATCTTCATTAGGCTGGGAGCAGACCGGTGGGACAAAACCGAATAGATACATTAGCCACTCTCTTGAGGGCTTATCGCAGCTTCATGGCCTCCAATGAGAGATACACTCCGAAGGACCGCTTGGGCAATGTGTCATTTTTTTTTCCAAGGGGGCGTTTCTTGGTGATGTGATGACTCGAGTTACGACCTGCCATGATTTCAAGGACATGGTTTTTTGATGGTCTGGTGATTTGAATCTCCCGTTGCTCCGGCGATAGCAGGAGGTTGAGATCCTGGATGACATGTCGCAGTGGCTATCACCGATATTAAGATATCCGGAGGAAGCTAGGACCGCGGGTCTAGCTGCACAGTCAATTGTGGTGATGCGATCCAATTGTTGGAGGAAAGTGCCAGGGGAAAGTGCCAAACATCTCTAGGACCAGATGCACACTTAGATTGAAACAAAATTCCCCAGTGGGGGATCTTGGCTGCATCATCCATGAAAACGGTGATATAAAATATATAACAGAAATATACAGTACGATCCCAGGAAAACGACGATCACATCCGTCCCTGTTGCGAAGTCGAAGTGACAGATCCAGAATCCCGATGTAGATTTGGTAGACGCTGCACAAGCGCCCTGTAGGGAAAAAAAATCAGGCACATTCCAATCTGCCATGACCATAAAAGAAGTCAAACTGCGAACACATTACAGGACGTCCTCCACAAAAGTTCAACATCGACTGAATGCCAGAACATGAAATCAGTGTGAAATGGCAAAGGACTAGGTGGCTCTCGGGTTAGCCGCATCTTATGTCGGAAAACACAAACTTGCAGGTACACATCCATGGTCAGTGGATGCTTCATTCTCTGATGCACAGCTTCGTTGGACAGAGTAACATGATAGAGCACTGTCACCATGCATTCATCAAATGGATTGGAAGCCAAGAGGTAAACCTCGTGCAACAGCAAAAGAGAAGAAGCAGTTTTGCATCTTTTAAGATGGTATACATATACACACACACACACGAGCTCTCAAAGTAGACGTGCAAGGTCTCAAAGTGAAATTGCTTGACAAAGCGTGACACAATCAAGCTTTGACGTTGACAGCCGAGAGACGGAAATTACAGTCCAAGATATAGGCAGCAAAGGGAGCGAGTCAAACTGCAACAGCAGCCACACGCTCACCTGTTTCTGATATCCTTTGATAATTGATACCATCCAGCTTGTCAGGAGGAAGCATCTCAAGCGCGACCAGCAGGGTTGGGTAAGGCTCAAAGATGTTGAAGAAGCTCTTCGCAACTCTCGTCACTGGGAACATGCTCGCTTGTTCAGGACAGGAGACAATTAAGGCCCTTGCAGCCAGTTTTGAAAGGCTCAATTAGGAAGGCTGTTGACGTGTGAGGCTCTTGGATGTGTGGCATGACAGTTTTTCTTTGCACATTTCTTGGAAGTATCTAGCAAGTTCGAGCACGTACTACATAGGCGCGTAGCCAAATCTCCAGCTCGACCCCGACCCTCATGGGCCTGTGTGTGTCCGCGGGTGACACTTTCTCGAGAGCCTCGTAGACATGCCTTTTAAAAGGGTCCACAAGTGTGTCCAGGAGGATGCTGAAGTGGAGCGTGTACGACCTTGGCCGGAAGGACTGGAGAGTTGTGAGAAGATTGGAAAGATGATTGGGAGATTTCCTCGCGACAAAATGTTGCAAAGCGCAGTGTCCACAACGCTGGTTCTGCAACCGTACCCATGCCTTTGCAGGCTGGCAATCCTCGCTTCCTCGTGGAGGAGTGGGAGGGGGAGGAGTACATTCGTGCAGCCAAGAAGGTGCGCGAGGATGAGGCACCGTGGCAGGCTGCGAGAGCTCCACCTGCGCCGTCCACAGCTACCGCAGCTCAGTCAGTGCCAGCCCCTCAGTGCCATGGTTGCAGCAGACATATCCTATGGATGTCGAGGGATAGCTAGCCTCGTCTGGCGTCCCCATGGCGCAACTGTGTGCGAAAAGCCAGCTTGTGACTTGTGGTTGTGATACGTCGTTCGTGATTTGATGCGTTCATGATGGTCACTGCCAAGTGACAAGGCCAGCAATGACCTTTGGTTCTTGGACCGCAAGACATGGGTTTGTTTTTGACTTTAGGCAGCAGTTTCCACAATATCTTGACTTGACTCGCAACAAAGTGCTTGCAAGCAAGGGGGTTGAGGATGCGGTACAGTTCCAATATAACGGTTGACACATGAGGCGAAGAGAAAGCTGCGCAAGCTTCGTCGCCACCACCACCACCCCCGCCCCTGCCGCCGCCACCACCAGCACCTCCGGCTGTGCCAGCCGCAGTTGTGCCAGCAGCAGCGCGCCGCGGTTGCATTTTTTTTTTGAACAGACACCAGACAAATCAACTACCTTGTCTGAAATGGTTTTGAGTTTCTGCTTTAGAAGTTTCTGTAGCTCCAAGCTCTTTGCTACAGATGATGTCGGATTTTGAGGTCCAGGGCCAGGGTGTATCATCTACCACAAGGCTTCTACAAGAGTATTCTGGATTTCTGGACCACCCTCAAGGAGATGAAACAAGCCATGGCAGTATCGAGAGAATCTTGACTGCAGCGTCGCTGACATGAAAAGGGAACAGGCGTTTGCACTGGTGGTGTTGGTGGTGTTGGTGGTGGTGGTGGTGTTGAGGACATGTGCTCACACTGTGGGTAGAGAGGAAGCTACGTGCGCTTGCTCACCACATCCGGGGTGAGCGTGGAAACGAGGTATGACAAAAGGTAATGTGTAAATATGTGTAAGATGTGTTTTCAGTACAAGACTTTTGACTCTTCTCTTATGAAGTCATAGAAATCTAGCAAGCAGTGGCCTGGGGTATCCACACCTTTTTGATCCTCTTTGAAGTGTTCTATCCGACCCGTATCCTGCTGCTACGAGTAGGGGAGTCAAGGAATTAAACATATCTAGGAGAATGGGTGAATGAAAGTCAGAGAAGATGCTGTACTCACGGTGACTCGTTGTGTCAAGAATATTGTGCAATGCTACCCGCAAGCTACTTGAGATGTGCAGTCCCCATTGTTGAACATGCAGACAAGCTGTGATAAGATTTTAAACTCAAATCTTGCATGCGAAAAGATCGAAGACATTCATGTAGAAATGCTGACGCTGCTTGTAGTTTGCAACCAGGTCTCAATTTGGGCCTTGATAAGCAATTCAGAGCCTATTGTCGCATCCTTTGTGGTTGCGACTAAGGGGTGGCGAAGAAATGTGGAGCCGTTGCTACGCTGCCCTGGGCGTAAGAATCCAGCACTGGCTGGACTGAAGGACACGAAGCTGCCTTGTGGACACCGTGTGTGCGCCAAATGTAGCATGGTGTGACAGGGTGTCCAAATTTCTGAGTTGGAAGAAAACGTGGCGGGCTTTTTCTTTAAGACGCCTCGTATGTGCCAAGGTCAACAAGAGCGGAGGAAGTGTCCAAAATGCGGGAAGATGACCTGGCATGCTGCGGAGTTCTGGGAGCTAAGATCCCAGGACGATCCACGCACGTCCATCCAGTACTACAGCGATACAGCAAGTGAACGCACAATGCGGACCACTTCTGAAGCCCATCCAGCTTCAACGCGAGCCCTACAAATTCCAAATCTAGCCCCATCGGTTCTCTTTCTTGGTCCTGCGCATCAAGCCTTGGACTCCTCGGAAGCTCCAAATCCAGCTGCTCCGGATCCGTATCGATGGATTCGTCGGCCAGCAGAAGCTTTGGACCCTTTCACACCCAACTCAGACCTGGACGAGGCTGAGAACAAATGGGCACAGCTCCCGTCCGGGCGCACTTTGCAGACTCGTTATTGGGCCTTCTTCCATTTCGAGCGCCAAACAATTGCAAAAGTGCGCGGCTTCCCAGTGTCCAAGATTCTGACCAAGCCACAAACTAGTGACGTTCCGCGAGGATAACAATGAGGTCAACTTCGTGAAGTGAATGCCTGTATTGGAAGTCCCAATGAACGAGGGCCGCAACAAATGACGGTCTGAAGGTAGCAAATGTCCTTGTCGGGTAAGTTTTGACCTGTGTGAATGGCGTAACGGCGTAACGGCTCCATTACTCTCTCCAATATCTATACCGACTTGGCGAAATTGAATCCTTTACCAAGACAAAGTAATCGCTAAGGCCGCTAAGGTTCTGCATCCAGCACTCCATCATCATGCCATCGCCCAGCGTGGATGCCTTGGAGGCAAGCAAAGTTGTGAGATGTTGTGGGCTAGTATTTCGCTGGGTGCTGTCAACCGCAGTATTTGACACCTTGAAAGAGAGCCAGCTTCGCCACCAGGAAATGTCAACACATGTGGATAGCTCAAAACTTTGCCGGGACGAAGATGAAGCCGTGGCTTGGACATGGAAACGTAGCCGATGTTTGAATGGAGGCGAGTCCAGTTAGACATTCAATGCTTGTTCTTGCTTGGCTGTTCGTTTGCATGTCCGAACAGGACTGGCTAGCCAACATGTACACATACGGACAACACTATCTTTGCGTACACATACTACATGTACACACATATATATATAATAATATAATATAATATAATATAATATAATATACATATATATATATATACACATATATATGCACCAGGCCCTGCCACCCCCCCTCCCCCCCCCCAGGGATGGGTCCCATATACTGGCCCCATATGAGATCTTCCCCCTCCCCCTCCTGTGGTGTGGTGGCGGTGTGGCACTGTCCCCCTCCCCACCCTGTGGTGTGGTGGGGGTGTGGTATGGTATGTTGGGTATGTATGGTGTGTGTGGTCGGTCTGGTATGGCATGTTTGGAAAGTATGGTATGTTTGGTATGTATGGTAGGTATGGTATGTATG
>Ga0126342_10017870_pt1 | contig 12214 bp, 15 predicted proteins | sample Cyp1metagenome_FD_92528 | JGI IMG/M metagenome (GOLD analysis project Ga0126342, IMG submission 92528) | Coral microbial communities from Lord Howe Island, Old Settlement Bay, Australia - Cyphastrea 1 metagenome | ecosystem: Host-associated > Invertebrates > Cnidaria > Coral ... | reverse complement strand
CCCATGAGAAACACCTACGGAACATCAACATAGACCCGTCAGATTTGAAGGAAAAGCATATCTGGAGTATGTGTTTTTTTGCTGCTCTATTCCCTATCATGAAATCCCATAAGGATAGATAGATAGATAGATAGATAGATAGAAGGATAGATAGATAGATATAATGCGATATCCTTCAATATCCTCAAATGCTTTCTGGAACCCTTATTGACTTGAATGAACCTGTTGGACTCCCGAAAAGAAAAAGGAGAATCTATCTACCCGATGGAATTCAGTGGGTTGTAAATTCCAGGCTTGCAAACTCTTGGGGTGGTCGAATGAGGTCGAAGGAACTTGCAGAACACATTCTTTTCAAAATGTGGGGGGGGGGACCGTACAGGTTGGAAACCGCAGAGGTCTAAACTGTTCTTAGCCGTTGAGGGTCTAAAGTGTTCCTAGCCAGCTAACATGCTTCCAGAAACACCTGCCCAGGGCTGGTACCGGAACCCTAAGGGTAGGGTCTAAACACTTAACGAAAACATACGAAAAACTCCTAGGCAAGTTCATTTTAGACCCACCAAAAAGGGTCTACACTGAAATGCCTGGGCCCCCCCCGAAGCACCTGAGGGGATGGTAGTAGGACATTGTGGTCAAAAGCCCGGGTTGTGACTTCCATGGCGTCATTGTTCCTTTCTAAGAGAAGTTCCCGGGTTGGTTCCAAGTCGACTAAAAGAAGAACACGGCGGCGTGTCGTAGGCATTCGATCTGGGCGGGGAGGTGGAGGCCGTAGTGGCGCCCGGATGCCTCTGCATGGGTGGTCTGCCAACATCGCGAGAACGAGAACGTTCTCGAATCATGGATCGTGGTGAGACAATTTTGAGCCAGGGTCTGGTCAGAGTGAAAGAAAAAGATTAACATGGGAAGGATGAGAGTGTACCAGAGATTGAAGATTAAATTGCTTGACAAACGATTCAAGGAGGAGGGTGGTGTTAGGACCATCAAAGCAATGATCATGAAACATGAGGTATGCTACGGCAGGTAGACTACAGTTCTGATTCTGATGCAGCGCTGATACCGACGAGCTGCAATCCCGATGGAGCTTTTTTATCGCCCCGCATGTGAGTGAATATTTACTCAGGGTCCTCTGCTTCTGGTTCAGGGCGCGACATTGGGATGTTCGGCTTGATGGCAACCCAGCGAAGTCTGCACACTTCAGGATCCCGATTCATTCTGAGTCCAATCGTCTTCCATGACGGACGAGCCTTGTTGTCAGTCTTGTATGACGTAAGCTCCTGATCTTCAGCATCTGTCCACGGCTTGAAAGGAAGGGTCATGGTGCCGATCGATGCCGGACCGGGAATTGGTGCAGCGCCTTTGGGATGTGCCAGAGGAGTGGTGGGAGATCGAGGGTGTGGAATGGGTGTACCACGTGGGCCTGGATTTTCTGGAGGAAGAAGTGGCGGAGATGGAGGACGGACATCAATCCGAACTGGGCTTGAATCTGATCTGTCTGATGGACGGCGAGGGCCCGATTTGGTTCTGTTATGGGTGTGCTTCCGATAGGTGACATCCTCGTCCGATGAGCCAGAGGCTTGGATGATGGGCAGGGAATCAGTGGAAGAATGACGGTTGGGATTGGATGGAGCTGATGTGGATATAATTGTCAACGGGCCAACGGCGCTCCACCACATCCCGTGGCGGATCGATCTGGGTGATGTCGTCTGGATGGAGAGTGAGTTGCCGTGGAGACATGGCGTGTCGGATCCCCTGTGCGGGGTCTCTTGTTGTGACGATCCCCCGGTTCAGTTGACCCGGGTCGATGTTCCGACGGAGGATGGCTTTTCAGGGATGGCAGGAATTGAGACCGATACAGGGGTTGACATTGTTCCAGAGCCGGCACCTTGACGATGGAATGGGTGGCCCTGATGAGATTCGATGGTGGAGTCCCGGCGATCCATGATGGGGCGAAAATGAGGGACAGGATTGACGACCATGTGAGAGGGCATACCCGCATGTGATGCCAATGTGGGTATAGACGGATCTGTTGGTGCCGGTACAAAGGTATGAAGATGTCGACGAGCATGTGGAGGTACTTGACCTGGTCGACGGTATAAGGGAGCATCTGGTTCGTCCCAGTCGACTGCAGGTTCGAAGAAAGGAAGGTACCCTGCCAACGTGTTTAAGTGCATGATGGCCCTTGCCAGGTGATAATGAACCTCTGGTCCATGGGAAGGGTCCATGGTGCACAGGGAAAGAGATACGCGAAACCGATGATCGAGCTTGAGCCAAGTCTAAAATTGACATAATTGACATTGAATGCCGTGTACAACCGCAGCTAAACACGAAACAGGTAGTGAAGAAGAAAGAAATGTCATTCAGACGATTGTGACAGTGTCAATTTTCTGTTGTCTGAAATTGGATCGAAGTGGAGATATCAACCAAGTCGTTGCGATCAAAACCTGCAAGACTGTACAGATCGATCTTGTTGGACTCGAAATTGGGGGAATGCACCTTTGGCCACGATATGACAACGAGACCGGAAGCCACTCAGTAGAACTTTGGATGGTGAAGCTGAGAAGGGCGAAAGCACTTGGGAGATGTTCGTTGGTCCGCTGTAGGTGAGTTCTAGTGGTTTAGTCTCCAGCATGAAGCCTAGAAACTCCTGATCTGGTTCTGTTTCGAGGATGATTGGTTTTCCATAGAAGCCTTCATCGAGCAAGGTTTCGTAGGCCGGAAGATCTTGAAGGCGAGAATCTCCGAAGATGAGACGGTTGTCAACATAGCGGATATGCCGGATGAAAAGGTTGTGGTTTGAAAGCGATTGTTTGTAGGTGATGGACCAAATTTGTTCGCTGATGGAAACTACCATGAGGCAAAGAGCCGGGGAGAGGGGGCTGCCCATGGGACTGCCTCGTTGTTGTCGAACACGACGGTTGCCTAACGCGAAGGTCTGCATGTTAAGAGCCGTGCGAAGAAGGTCAGGAACCGTTTTGATCACGATTTTCCTGGTGACGTTGAGCTTCCGAAAGGTGCGTCCTTTAATAAGGTCTCGGGTTGTTGGATTTGCTTGGGTAGACAGAGAAGGCCTCATTGTCTGCCACATTCATGTGTGGTTGGAGGAAATCCAGGGGCATGTACCAAGCCCCAATGAATCGGTCCTGATCGATGCTGGTGAAGAAACCAGCAAGATCTTGATTGAACAGAGTGAGGTCGCCGTCAGTGGGTGCACTGCGGAGGATTGACAAGAGTTCATAGACATCGCCCGTAGCGAAGTGATTTGGACAAGCCACTGGGATGAGTTGAAAGAGCATCCGGGCTAGGATGTTCAGCAAAGGCCGAAAGGGTGCATCAACGAAGGAAATGATAGGACGCCCACTATGATACTCTTTCTTCCTCTTTGGAAGAATGTAGCCGGACGGGAGTTGGCGACCCTTTCCCAGTGCCCATGGATAGGATTTTCCATGTTTGTGGGTAAGTTGGGTGTTCAAGGATTCGAGAAGCGTAGAAGGAGATTCTGGTATGGATTCGAAAACTGAAGGGTCCGTGAAAGTTGATTCAATGGCTTTGAAGTACAGGCAAGGACAATAGATTCTGAGTGAGGAAGCGTGTTTGCCTCGCAGTGAAAGACGGCGCCCTCAAATTGGGTCTGAAGGTTGGTGATGGAAGGCTTTGTGATGTGTTTTGTAATATGTTGTGTGTGTTGTTGCCAGAGTTGGAGACCGAAGTCCAGCACCTCTTTGTGAGGAATGGTGGGAAGACCGTTTCTCCTCGCCCAATGGGACATTCCCGTTTTCAATTGGTTGAGGTAGTCCCGTTTTAACCTTCTGCGATTACCCCCAGGTCTGGTGTGAGGAAAGACGACAGGAGGGAGCCAGCTAGGACCCAGTGGTCACCAGTTGGATTCAGGGCGGCCTGTCGAAATGAGGACCAATGTTGACAGCAGCACGTGGGGGATATGCCTGCGGATCAATCCACGATTGCTTGTTTGTGGTTGCAGAGTTGGTCCATGACGGCAGAATGTTTGACAAACACGGTTTTGAACGAAGGTGGGTGACAAGGGACTTGATAATTGCAGAATCCTCAAATGCCATTGGCGAAGAAATCGACGCAAGTGGAATTGGAGGTTTGGGCTGAGAGACCAGCGAGCTCTCAAGGGAGAGGCTCGTGGTGCCGGTTTCCCTTTCCACCATTTGATGGTGGTATCAATTGCCTGAAGCGATAGAGTCTGGTATGGTTCTTGGATAATTGTTGGCCAGTCGACGAAGAGCATAGCATACGTGGAGGCCTCCTTCTGAGGAGCGAAGCAACCTGGTCTGTTCAAACCTGGCTTTGGTGTTGGATCCAAGTGCATGAATGATGGTCCAGAGTTCCAGGCGGTTTTGGAATCTATCCGAGGCTAGGATGTCCTTGATCACCTGAGGGGTGAATTTGTGTCGAGCGCATCGCCACAATGCGGCAAGCCCAAATTGAGCATTGGATGTGAGGAGGGTTTTTTTCAATAGTCCCTTTCTTGGGTGGTAGAATTGGCAAATGAATGGTAGTTGAGGCGTGGTTGCCACTCCTGGATGAGGGCCAGTTCGAGGCTTCGATAGTCGGGCCGTTCGACGAAGAGAGGGATTGGAGCCCAGGCAAACAGGTTGTCTTGCTCCCGCCAGTATCGTAGTGCAAGTTCTGCAAGAACCAAGCGTTCGTTGCTTAATGGGGAAAATTTCCGGAAGCGACTGTATTCGCGATCCATGGTGTGATGCATGGCAGAGCCCAAATAGACCTTGGGTTGCAGATTAGACACATGGGTGAAGCGAAGATAAACACTGTGGGATTTGAAAAAGGGCACTGAGTACAGGTTGTGTGATCCCAGTGTTGAGCCCCAGAGGTGCTGGATGGTGGTGCACCCTTCCAAAATTGACTTCAACTTAGGATTGGGACGGAGTCCATGGATGACAGCAAGGACCATAATCCGAGTTTGAATGATGCGGAATCCGTGGAATAAAGTGAGCGTTGAAGACATGGTGAAGGGGGTCAAAATATATACGATGAGGATCATCGAGTGAAGAGCTTGCAAATGGGATTGTAGCACCTTGTGCTTGAGTTTTCGTCTGAGCTGTGGTGCTAGTCAATTGGTCATACTGATTGCAGCAGTGAGGACCCTAAGTAGGTTGAGAACATCATAGTTCTTGCCGAGGAGAGCTAGTGATTGGTGTGCCCATCATGACAGCCACTCGTTCCACGGTCTCCACTGCTTCGGAGGGTTGACGTTCCCACCATCTTCGCGAGATTGGTGTTGAGCACATTACGTTTCGTATCCGAGATGGGAAGCTCTTTGAGCCACTTGTTGAATGTTCGGATGGCCAGAGTGCTGGGCAAATGATCCAATAGCCATTGGTTTGTGGTGGGTGGAACTGTGAGGAGGCAACAAGGATCGAAGGTTGGTGGGTGTGGAGCTGAAGGATTGGTTGCGTGACCATGGAGAGCTCGACCAATGGCTGTGCCCGCAGGGCTGGAGCTCGACGGGGGAGGTCTGGACGGATTAGATGTGCCGGAAGGTTCTCCCCCAAGTTGCTGTTTGAGCTGTGCAAGCTGATTGCGGAGCTGAGTGATCTCATGTTGGGAGTCCGGGTCCGTTACTCGTGCAGGAAGCCAACCTTGAATGATTTCAGCAATTTGCTGTGCAGCATACTTGGTGTTCATTGTCTTTTGTCTTGTCCAACACTTTGCCATCCTGTCTGGCCCGATAGTTGGAGACTCTGTCCAGGTCGATGCCTCGATCTGCTTCTCAACTGAGTTAGCAACTCCGTCGTAAACACTTCCACCAGTGGGAATTAAATACACTTCCCTGCCATGAGCCAGTTTCCGAAGCCAATTGTTGTTGGCCTGCTGATATAGCAGTGCCGCCACAGGAAGAGCCAAAGGATCACATCCCTCAATGTTCAATCGTTGTGTAAAGGCCGACTGACGAATGGTGCGAGGGAAAGTGAGGCCGTTGATCTTCTGATTGTCGTAATGGTCTTTGTCGGATTGCCAGCTGGTATTGAGATCAAAGCCATAGGTTCTGGGTGCTTCATTGACCCCAGATGGAGAGTTGTTGTCCACGTGTGGAGAGCCTGTGGAGCGAGGTTGTGACGGAGAAAAGGATGGTGTGCCCGGAGAACATGGTTGAGTTGGTGAGCACAGAGGCGTGGATGGCCGTTGGGATACTGGAATGCTGGGTGGACGTGGGTATGGTAGTGTTGCCGGTGGAGTCCCGAGTGGGACCGGTGGAAAAGGCTGAGAAGGCCATTGTGGCGACATCTGAGCGTTCAGCCCACGAGCACCATACGTATAAGGTCCCGACTGATGCATCATCCACGAGGTGTTCAACTGAGGTCTGGGCATGTTATTTAAGTGTCAGACCGCTGAGCCCATGGGGCCACACCAACGAGGAAAACCTAGAAGGTGAACATTAGGTGCTGGTCCACGAGCATCCGATCAATGGCGTTGAGGACCAGGTGAGCGAGATTGGTCCGACTCCGCCATGGGCCAGTGCTCCGGGAAATTTAGCTACGCTGAAGCTGAAATTGTTCAAAGAACGAAAGCATGACCAGAAAGTCAGAGTGGGAAATCATTAAGGAGTGAATAGCAAACCTGTATGCAAAAATCCACACAGCAAAATCCAGAAATGACACAAATTGCATTGCAAAGAGAGCAAGTAAAATGACACATCAGGCATTGAGTGATCTCACAAACGACGCAGATTGCGCCAACCGTACACATGTGCTTATTTTGTCAGGCTGCGTCCAGGTTTCCCTAGAGAGGTCAAAACCGGTGTCCGGTAGAAATTACAATACATCTGTACTTCTCTGTACATCAAAGCCTCATGGTGCGTCTGGTCCATGTGGATCCTGAGATTCCTGAGCTCGCCGCTTGTTCTTGCCATCTTTGCGGTACGTGCAGTCGTCGGAGGACGATTCATCCTCTGGAGAAGGGTGTTGTTTCCAGCGAAGAGCGAAGAAATGGACACCAACGTGCTTGCTGTGGGCAATCGTATACTTCTCCGACGTGGTCACAATTCCCACCTTGGCCACTTGGACCTGTGCCCTCTCGTTGCCCTCTGCCTTGTATTTTGTGTGTTGGTGGGCACCTCTGCAAATCGCCCCCACCACAATCCTCTGTTGACCTTTGCCCGTGATCTCGGAACTGGCAAGTAGTTCCTTCTTTGCCCAATCTGGGTAGTGGAGGTCATTACTCATTATCCTGCCAAGATAGTATAGTATGCCCCAAGGGTGGGTAGTTCACATTTGGCCAGGTTAGAGCGGAATGCCCAGTTGGCTGGACGGATGAACCCTTCACATAGAATGTGTTGTGCTCCAGTGATGGTAGTTCCGTGAGTCAAAGCCCACGTGAAGTTCGTGGCGGTGTGGAAGGGTGGCGGTTGTTGAAATCTGGGTAAGTCGTGCCGGGTGGATGTTGTGGGCAACTCGGTGATGGAGAGCATTTCTGGACTGAGATCTTCCAACAGATCTGCGGAACCCATGATTTCAACCGCTTGCTTTGCGACCCAGTCTGGGACGTTACTGTCAAAGGTCTTGATCATGTTCATGCTTGCTTGCCACAAGTCGACATCGAGTGCTTTTTTGAGGACTGGGCGTTCATGATCCTGGAGCTCACTGGCTGCCTGCATACGATGTCTGTGATGAAGAGCAAACTTCACATCGTTGATCCATTCATGGGTGGAATCCTCCTTAAGAGATATCTTGACCATGCCTGGAGGTACTTCTGAACCAGTGTTGGATCGACGATCCCAATCTGCGGCTGAATGATCATGGGAAGACCAAGAGGAATGTGGACCCTTGGTGGAGAATGCCGTCAGTGGTTTTGACTGGGACCTTGGAGCAGCTTTCAGGGTAGCACGACGATGGTGCTGGGATTGCTGGTGTGAGTATGACGACTGGCGCCATTGATCCTTGTGGTGTGGGGTCCATGTGGGCTTCTTGGATTTGTATTGTGGATCTTTCCAAGTTCCCCAGGTTTCCCAGTCATCATCATCATCAGCTGCCCACTTGGATGGGGATGTTGGGCGAATTGGAGTATCTGGACTGATAAGTTGGACGAGTCCAGGAGTCATCTCTATCGGAATGTGGAGGATAGCTGGGTTCAGGGGTTCGGTCCCCACGACGATCACGGTAGTCTTCGTGGCGCACAGAATGGACGCTGGTACTTCGTCTGGATGCAGTGGCTGATCGGAGCTTCAAAGGTCGTTCACGTCTAGAACGACGTCCTTCTAATGAAGCTGGTGATCTAGGTGACTCTGAGAGATAGCCTCGATGTCGTCTATCACGACGTGGACTTCTTGTCCGTGACATGGCGCTTTTGTCAATGGCTGGTGAACGGGCTCCTCTGGGTAGAGATCTGGATTTGCGTTGAGGTTGTGGTGGATCAACCATCGGAGGTGGATGTTGGACAGGTGGTGGTGGAATTGGAAGGTGAGCTGGAGTTGGATGGGCAAGTGGTGGATGGCGCTCCGCAGAGGATGCGACCACCGCAGCCAGACCCTCTTGCAGGGTTTGCTTCACTTGATTGATCATCTCCTCAGTGTTGAACGACTGGTGTGTAGGTCCAGGAGCTTGAGTTGGTGCTGTTGGCATAGGTTCTGCAGGAGAGTGAGATTGATGGTGACCTGTTGGTGCTGTGAACGGTGGAAGATTCTATGAAGGGTGCCGTGTGAGTGGCCAGCTGTTGCAAATTCTGCATATGCGTCATGTGCTGAGCATGGAGCTGCTGGTTCAGGAGCGCATTCTGTTGGTTCAGTGCCTGGATCTGAGCTTGTGACTGGGCCTGAGCTTGTTGAATCATAGGATCCGGACCGCAAAACTGGCTTTGAGGGTTCTGCATCATCGCCGGTGCCATAGGTGTCGTCTGAAACATAGGCCCCCAGGTAGATTCCATCTGAGGACTTTGCGCAGGCCAGTTTCGAGGGTTCCATTGGAAGGGAAACATGGTCACGAAGGAAGTGTCAGGTAGAAAATGAAAACAAATCAACAGTTTAACATCCGATGCATCCACATTCGATGCAGAGTTGAGGATCAGGCTCACAGGCCCTACGTAGTCAAGTCACAACCCTGTAAACGGCTTAAGGCTTAAGTAGTCAACCCCTGAATTGCGTGCACAATTGAACCTCACCAACGACCATAAAAAGCAAGAAGTCACCATACCTGCAAGCATGTCCTGTTGCCTGAGTTCTCATGTAAAAAGGGTTGCGGTCGGTCTCTTGAGATAACAGAAAGGTTGTTGGCGCAGCTTCAGGCTACAGTCCCTTGCATCACTGAAAATGATGGAGCCAGTCACGGCGGCCAGCAGTTTAACCAAACGACCGTCAAAGTGAGACCTGAAAAAAGGCCAGCTGTTCACTTTACCTAACGAATTACTAGGTTGAAAATTGTAAATTCGGAGATCATTATGGCGTCCAAATCCTGCTTAGAAAAGCATTCCCCGAAAGGCTCACAACATCATGTCGAAAGCGTTGTGAGAGACACACTTGCTCAGAACTGTCTTGTCGAATTTTGTTGTGGAATCCATGTTACGTGCAAAAACAATCCAAATAAACCTGACATGAGTGGGCCAATGGCACGACCCGAGAAATTGCGACATGTTCCCACAGAACAGATTGCGAAAACCGCGCAGGCACTGAAATGACAAGGAATGAAAACCTGAAAGTTTGGTTTGGTTTGACACAGTTTGAAATACAAATCGGCAAGGTGGTTCTTGGGTTAGCCACGTCCCATCACGAGGAAAAGTGCAGGTACGTTTTCACCCCCATACTGTCTGGTCTTCGTTGGCCAGGACAGACAGTGATGGGTTCCTGGCCCCCTGCATTAGAAATTCGAAAAATTGACAAAAGGTTCCAGTTGAAGCGAAAACGAAAACGAAGCAAGCAGCCGAAAGAGAAGTTTTACATCTATTCAGATGGTTCACACTCTCACACACACACGCACACACCCCGCAGCAGCGGGGCAGATGAAATGACGATGAAAATGGATGAGGGTGAAGATGAAATGACAATTACTTAACCAGGACGCGAAGCGGGGAACGCAAGAAAAGAGGGAAAGAGCAAACACCAACACAACACACCTGGCCCGAAGCGGGCAAAACCCTGAAAAAGCAAGGAAAAAGAAAAGCGAGGGCCGATGGACACGGAACCAGACCAGCGGAGGTGGGGGAGGACGGAAGCGCCTGAACCAACCTAACAAGGCGAAACCTAAGCCTACCTCGGCACGCGCAGAACCCAACCTACCTGAAGGGAGGAGAACGCAGAAACACATGAGAAAAGGGACCAATGGGGAACTAGTTGATGAAACATGATGCATCCACAAAACATGCAAGAGTCGTGATAAGGCTCCCAGGCCCTCTGCTGTCAAGTCGCAACCCTATGAACGGCTTAAGCAGTCAACCCTTGAATTACGTGCACAATTGAACTTCACCAACGACCATAAAAAGAAAGAATCATCATACCTGCAAGCATGTCCTTTTGCCTGATCATGTGAACATGCCTGACATGTGGTCTGTCTCTTGAGCATCACTGAAAAAGGAGGTGTTGTCGCAGCTTTCAACGGTCTACCCTGGACAGGTGTGCAATCTCTTGGAAATGGTGATCCCACGAACAGCGGGCAGCTGTTCAACACATCGACCGTCAAAGTGAGACATGAGAGATGAGCGGCTGTTTCGCTTTACTTAAACGAATTACCAGGTTGAAAGCTGTCAATTCGGAGGTCAAATTATGGGGTCAAAATCCTGCTTAGAAAAGCATTCCCCGAGGGGCTCACAACATCATGACGAAAGGCGTCGTGAGTGACACACTTGTTCAAAACAATTTTGATGTGGAATGCCAGAGACGTGCAAAAAACAGCAACAGCTAAATCACGAAAGCCAGCCGAAGGCCTGGGCTTGAGTATAGGTATAAGCGAAGCGAAGCGAAGCTAATCTAGGGGGTGTGGGGGGGGGAGGCCCTGAATGGGGCCGTTTTGAAAGGTGAGGCCGGAGCCTGGTGGGGGAGAGCTCAAAAACCGACCTGCCGCTTGCCTGGTTTTTCGGGGTGGAACGAGAAGCTCCATTTTGGACACTTGTTGGTTGTTTTTGACGGTTTTCATCGGGTTTCAAAAGCCAAAACACTGTAATTTACAGTGTTTTTGTGCGTTTTGCATGGCAAAAGCACGTCTTGCAAGATGGTGAAAACTGCGTAAATACAAGTGTTTTTGCTAGGTGCCGGCCACAAAACACTGTAAATACCGTGGTTTTTGGTACCAGGAGCAAAAAACACCGTAAATACCGTGGTTTTGGGCTTCCGACCCGCCAAAAGCATTGGTATTTACAGTGATTTTTGCTCCGAGAGTTGCAAAAACACGCGAAAACACCAACTATTTGACGATTTTCCGGCTTTACAAAGGAAGCTCCAAAAACATGCCGAAACGTGTCTGTGTGACGATGTTTGTATGTAAAAGCGTCTGTGTGTAAAAGTGTTTCTCTGTAGATATATCTGTGTGTAAAAGGGTCTGTGTGTAAAAGCTTCTGTCTGGAAAAGGGTCTCTATGTAAAAGCGTCTGTGTGTAAAAGCGTCTGTGTGCAAAAGCGTTTCTGCGTCGTGTAAAAGGGCTTGTGTGTAAACGCGTTTCGGTGTGCAGCGCGTCTCGTGTGTAAAAAGGTTTGTGTTTAAAAGTGTCTGTGTGTAAAAAGGTCTGTGTGTAAAAGCATTTCTCTGTCAAGATGTTTGTGTGTCAAAAAGTCTGTGTGTAAAAGGGTCTGTCTGTCTCTGTGTCAAACCCAATGTGTGTACAAGTGTTTCTGTGTAGAGATGTTTGTGTGTAAAAGGGTCTGTGTGTAAAAGTCTTTCTGTGTAAAAGCGTCTGTGTGTCAAAAGGTCTGTGTGAAAAAGCGTGTGTGTGCGTAAAAGGGTCTGTGTGTAAAAGGGTCTGTGTGTCACATTTCTGTCTAAAGATGTTTGTGAGTCAAAGGGTCTGTGCGAAGAAAGCGTCTGTGTCTCACGGCGTCTGTGTGTGAAAGGGTCTGTGTGTCAAAGGGTCTGTGCGAAGAAAGCGTCTGTGTCTCACGGCGTCTGTGTGTGAAAGGGTCTGTGTGTCAAAGGGTCTGTGTGAAGCTGTTTGTATGTAAAAGCGTCTCTGTGTCAACGTGTTTCTGTGTAAAGCTATTGTAAAAGGGTCCGTGTGTAAAAAGGTTTGTGTTTAAAAGTGTCTGTGTGTAAAAAGGT
>Ga0126342_10017869_pt1:7500-12214 | contig 12214 bp, 12 predicted proteins | sample Cyp1metagenome_FD_92528 | JGI IMG/M metagenome (GOLD analysis project Ga0126342, IMG submission 92528) | Coral microbial communities from Lord Howe Island, Old Settlement Bay, Australia - Cyphastrea 1 metagenome | ecosystem: Host-associated > Invertebrates > Cnidaria > Coral ... | reverse complement strand
CGACTTCCAGATCGCAGTGGGCACTGCCGGACCTCAACGGGAAGAATGTGAGAAAAGATGTCAGATAGAATGTCAGAAGATATGCCAGATAGAATGCCAGAAAGAATGTCAGAAAGAATGTCACAAGATATGCCAGATAGAATGCCAGATAGAATGCCAGAAGATATGCCAGAACATCTGCCAGAAGATATGCCAGATAGAATGCCAGAAGACATGCCAGAAGATATACCAGAATATTTGCCAGAAGATATGCCAGATAGAATGCAGGATCGAATGCCAGAAGATATGTCAGATAGAATGCCAGAAGATTTGCCAGTAACAAATCGATAAATGTCATGGTGGGGATCACTCGAAGTAAAGTAATTATATGCTAGGATCACCTATCAATAGTCGAGGGTATGTACTTAGAACCCATATTGTATACCCTCTGGTATCCTCTGGTAAACTACCACAACTAGCTATGGAAATTCACCGTTTTAATGACTAAATCAACAAACTAAATGGCCATGTTCCTTTTGCATCAGCTGTCCATCCTGGAGCTTTGCATCTTCGTTGCGTAAAAAACCGAGTTCTCATTAACAACTGGCATTTTCTCCCTAACGTCATGTCAAACGTCAACAGTAAAATCGCTTGCTTTTCATGGAATTGTTCGACTTTGTTCCCGAGGAAAATATGTCGATTTTGCTGGCTCCCAGCCGACATTTGGAATGCGAATACGAAGCGAAAGGAATGTTGTTGCGCAACTGGCCTTTGGTGGACGAGGAAGCGGTGAATGAGATCTGGAAAACATAGGGAATCCGTGGCACATGAATGACAATAATAAGAACATGCAATAAAGACAATGTGTAATGGTATATACTGGGTCAACCTTTGTTACATACCTTAGTACTTTAATATTTTGCTATCAATGGTAAAATGTACCAACCAGCTAAAACATATTTTGTTTGGCAAGTATCTAAGGTTCGCCATATTTATATATAATGATATGTATACAGACATAGGTGAATATAATAAATGGTTCATTTGTTCATTTCTGCTCGTGTTGTTCAACTGTTCAGGGATTCGTTCGCCATTGGTCGGATGATCCTTGGGTGATTTGTGTTTGAAAATGGTCGGGTTGACTCCAGCTGTGGCAGCTGGTGGGTGTCGGATGTGAAAAATCTACAGCACCCTCTGGTAAACATAGAAATAACGATGGAAAGATCCACCATGCTATTTTCGTGGGTAGTTATCAACTATTTCGACGGGCCATTTGAAAAATAGTTATGTAAACGTTTACCAGAGGGTAGTTTCCCCAGAATCTGACATACATATGACATATAATTACATAAAAAACATTCGTGCTTTAAAAGCATTGTTGGTTCAACTATTTGGTACATTTATGAGATGATATAAATAGTTGTTGGTTTCTGATATTTGTCCATCCAGTCTATACATTCCTCTTGTTGCTTAATAGATGAGATGTTACAAAGGGGATAATGGTTGTTCATTCTAGCTAGGATAGGGTATTTGCAAGTTCCAAGGTAGTCATGAGAAGCACTCCGTGCCATTTTGACACTCTACACTCTACACTATACTCCACACTCTACACTTTGCACTGCACACTTTACACTTTACACTCCACACTTTACACTTTGCACTCGACACTTCACACTACACAATCCCCACTTCATACCCTACACACTACATTCTCTCCACTCAACACTCCACTGTCTTCACACTCCACACTCTGCACTCCACCCCATTCCACACTCTACAGTCTACACTGGTACGGTAACAGGGGAAGAATACAAGACCGTTATTCCTGAAATATAGTTGCGGACACGTGGTTCGAACCTTTTTTGGAAAATTTAACATAAATTTCGATCCGTGAGGAAATCGCACTTAGAAAACCCTTGCGCTTAGAACCTTTTCATATGACATGATGACGATCTTCAACGATATCAGTTAACATCTACATATGTTTATAAGCATGTAAATAGTGTGGGAGATTGGCACTTAGAACCTCTTAAGATCATGAGTACCTTTAATGACTAAATTTAATATCTACATATGTTTTGAATCATGTAGATAGTTGGGGAGATTGGCACTTAGAACCTCTCAAATTCATGAGCTCGTTAATGATATAAATTATGTAATGTCTACATATGTATATAATATCTGAAATCAGACTTTGACTACTACACTTTGAGATCGGAACACTACACTTTGTGATTCCGCCTCTGAGTGGGATGGCTAGCATGTGGCTAAGACCACCAAGGGTTTTTATATAGTGACCGCTGTTCCGCCTAGAAAAAGAATGTGTTTTGGCTCCACATTATATCGATTATAGTTTGTTTCATAATCATACTTCTTTTGAACAGATTAGGCTGGATATGGTTGCCGTGTTATAGGAATGATGAATTATGAGGCAGATGGCTGGGAGACTACATTTAGAACCCCCCTAACATAGCCGGACTCGCACTTAGAACCTCTGGAGGTTCTAAGTGCGCATTGTTTCCCATACCTTTGCGTTTTGGAAAATTTCCACGGGTTCTAACCACGTGTCCGCAACTATAATTTGTTTCACAAAAGTGCTTTACGTAACATACGTGACTGCATTCGGATTCGTTGGTTGCTCTGGTTTCCTTTAAGTAGATAGTGCAGATTGTTGTTTGTCGTCATATACAAACCATCGAATCTTAGTTGATATATATATATTATATATATAATATATATATATATTTTCTTTCAATACTGTTCACCCCATTTTCAGGTCCCCAACTTCATCTCTGCTCCCATTGCGCAGGGGAATTCCCCATGGTGAGCTCCCCATCCAGGGGTCCCCATCCAGAATATGTTTGTTCGTGCAAGATTTGATTCAATCTGTAGCTGATAGATTTAGTTCAGGGATTTCCCAGCCATGTTTAAGATGTTTAAGAACACACAGGGATAATTATCTTATTTCAATGAAATTATACGAATTTCAGAAAATATTATATGAGATCTTATTGATCGTGAATCCCAAGATCTTCCATCTTCCAAATTATTTCATTGAAATACACATTCTCAGGGATTTCCCATGAGGACAGCGTTGCCTTCCGACCCCCATAGCTGGGGTTTGGGGCCAGGAATACGTGGAATGGTCCGACGTCTTGACTGCTGGTCTCACGGCGGCCCAGCAGAGTTCAACTCAGCAGGGCCTGCGAGTGGCAGAGATTGGGGCTGGACCCATTGGTCTCTGGGGCACCGAGGCATAGCGAAGAAAATTCCTTGGTTGGTTACCCTAGAGGCTAAATTAACATAATGATGGATAATGGTGGTTAATGATGTTTAATGGTGGTTAATGGATATTACTACCCTGTAAATTAACAGTTGGACCCTGAAAATAGCCTAGTTTTAATGGAAACTCATCTTCCAAGCCCGACAACTGCCAGGGTCTATCTTAATTTACCAGAGGGTACGAACTAGGGACGACTCTACTGATACTACCTATTTTGTGAGGGATTGTGACCCATAGTAGGGAAACAGATTTCAACCAACTAGTAAAATGACATTGGATAGGGGTATTTTCAATGGCTCAATGGCCAGCACCGTTAATCAACAAATCATGGGGATACACAATGGGTATATAGATTCATGGAAATATAAACCGTGCAATCTGATGGGATTGATTGAACCAATAAACTGTACTTGATACTAATACCTTTTGTATATGTATGTATATATATATATATATTGACACATATATGGATATACAGTACTAATAAATGAATAAATATTGTACAGTTTATTGTACTATTCCTTTTACAGTCAGGTATTGATATATATATATATGTATATATAATATTAATATACGTATATATATATATGATGCAAACATATTGACTATCGACCTTAAAGGTTTGGATGTGATCTTGGTTGGTTTTTCTTGGCAGGATGTCGAGGGAACCCCATAGAAAATAGGTTGGTTTAGGGTTAGCCGAATCTGACAGAACCGTCATTTGAAGTGGGCATGAACAGGAAACCGACAAAGTTAAGATGGGATTTTCGCAACAAGAACATGTGAATACGTTTTGATGAACTGGGTTTTCAAGAAACAGTGTACAGGAAAGCCATGTTTTTGTTTGCCGCTGTATGGCGGGTCCTGCAAATTTGGGACAAAATTTGATCCAGCAAGGTGGTATGCTTGAGCCAACATGTCAGGGGTTCTTCATGGTTCTTCCGATCTTCCCCCAATTTTCTTTTAAAAAACACCATCTTGGGGAAAAGAACGGGCAGAATAAACGGCATTTCTGGGGCCCAAGTGATTTCCAACTCGTTTGACGAGTCCCAAGGCATCCGCACAGCCAAAGCCTTTCTACGACACTCACCTGACATCAACAGTCCCTGCGAGGTCGTGGATTATCCGACAGGAAATTGATGGAAACTGATGTTGCTGAAGATTATGAGGTTCCCAGTAAGTCACCAGAACTGGGGAATCTACTGGGAAAATTTCTCTTTGTGCTGGAACCCTGGAACCTTGGAACCTTGGAACCTGCTGTTGGTTTGCCCTGGGATTACTGTTAGATAGTTCTAGAAAAAATTGAAGACTAATCATCCCATTTAGGCTTTTTGGGATGAAAAATTGAAGATCAGGTGCCTAAAATGGGTTCGCCATTCGCTGATCAAACTTGGAATCCGCCTTGAAAGGCGTTTCCGCGCCATTTTTGGCGCAGGTTCTACTGGTGGAACC
>Ga0126342_10017869_pt1:0-2500 | contig 12214 bp, 12 predicted proteins | sample Cyp1metagenome_FD_92528 | JGI IMG/M metagenome (GOLD analysis project Ga0126342, IMG submission 92528) | Coral microbial communities from Lord Howe Island, Old Settlement Bay, Australia - Cyphastrea 1 metagenome | ecosystem: Host-associated > Invertebrates > Cnidaria > Coral ... | reverse complement strand
TTCTAGACTTCCTTCGATAAATAAATAAATAAATATATATATGTATATATATATATATGTCTGTATATATATATATATATGTATATATGTATAATTATTTATATGCTTATGTATGTGCACATAAAATTTTATACATATATATATATATACATATACACATTTTTACATATATATATATACATTTATGTATCACATAAACATATGTTATATATATATATATACATGTGTTTTATTTATATATATATACAGGAGTATGTATATATATATATATATATTTACACATATGTAGAATTATATATATATGTAATTATAAATATATATTTATATATATATGTATGTATGTATGTTTGTTTATATATATATATATATGTATAATCAGAAATATACATACATATGTGTACGTATGTATGTATTAATGTGCGTTTCCCATGTTTATCGTATCTTTTTGTCCCAAACTACGGAAAGCCCAATGCTTGGGATGACGCCGTAGGATTCATGTGCTTGGACCTTAGTGGACTACGAACATCCCAAGTTGGGTCCCTTCGTGACAAATGATGGGCACATCACAGCTGTCCCAAAAGTTGGATGGGATGTGAGCCGGAGATCGAAAAAAAACTAGGGACAGGGCCAGGGAGAAGCTCGAAGATAGCTAGTACTGCGTGTGTGGAAATAGCCATCTGAATCTCTACGAAAAATTGTAGAGTAGAGATGAGTAGAGAATAACCCCAAAGATTTAGCGGACTGCGCCTAGATGAACTGCCAAGAAACCTCACAATCCCATTTTTCTGTTGGTCAAATCCCCCGCTACCCTGTTGGTTGATAGCTCATACTTGTTGGATCCCCGCCGTGCATTATTCTCCATTTAAACAGCCGAATATTGAGGGAAACATAATAACTACCAGGTACATAATAACTATCAGGTGGCACCATATCTGATATGGATATGTTATTTACAAAACGGCTGTGGAATATTGGATTGTAACTTCCCAGTTGGAATACATCCAGAATATACCCATATGTTCCATGTTTGGAATATTTACCAAAATTTGCCCTAAAAATCACCCACATGTAGGTAATTATACAATACATGGAGCATATGGGATAGACTTACAATATCCATTGTTATTACTGAATTACATCCAGTTCCTCTTTTTCCCCAACCCACCAGGCACAACTTTTGACCCCGTCCAGGCAGTGACACGACGCCGCTGCAGCCCAAGGCAGGGGAAGCCTTTGTATATATCCAGTAAACATTTAATAGCTATTTATATGATATATATATATATATACATATATGTACATGTAAATGAAAATACATGTCTATGTTGTATAATGTTTATATATACTTACATAATCATTTGCATATAGTTATATCATATTATGTATTATAATTAAATGTAATTATATACATATGGGTCTACATCTCAACTCAATGCCAAGCTGTGAGCTTCTCAGGATGCGACCGACGCCATTAACTTGTTGGCCGATGAGATGGTTCAGCACCTCTGGGGCGTGATGTTAGAGGCCAGGGGAGAACTTGGCCAAGAACCAACTGGAATTGATTAGCAAAGATCACACAAAAAAACTGGCTGGTGGGCTGGTGGTTTCAAACATTTTTGATTTTCCATAATATATGCGATAATCCTTCCCATTGTCTCATATTTTTCAAGATGGTTAAAACCACCAACCAGAAAACATGGTGTTTCACGTGTGTTGACCATGAAAAAAAAGGCGTTTTCACCAAGAAGGTCCAAGAAGTAAGGATTTCGACATGAACATATGGGGGGTTCAGCATCAAAATATGGTGATTTGAGGAACGCAATCGGGGCTTAACATGTTTGAACCATAAGCATATTATTGGGGTCAGAGAATTGGTTGGTGGGAACATTTACCTGTAACAAGACCTTAAATAGGTGGTAGAATTAACAGTCGCGTTCCTGTGTCGTCTATTCTTAAATAAACCATCAATCCAGGCAAAATCACAGGGTTTACTTCTGATTTGGGAATGTCCATAATTTGCACAGAATGGTGGGTGATTTTTCCTAGCCATCTATAGCAAACACATAAACATTGAAATCGACATTCATATATGTGATATCCTGCTATTTTTCTGAAGCTTGTTGGCAGGGTATCGCCACGGGCATGAAACCAACACCGTCACAATTACTTGATCAACAACAACAGAGGGTTATTTCGCCAAGATGACTCAAACTGTCGTCAAATTGGGACCATCGCACAAGTTTCAAACGAGGAAACTTGTGCGATGGTCCGCAACCTATCAGATTGAAGAAACTGGAGACACCCATGGGTCGCCGTGCAAAAAAAGGAGGTATCAGACACACAGTTGCACTACATGGCCATGGGTCGAACCTTTGAAATGATTGACTCTCAAAAATGCGAGGTTACCCTCCCGTAAACTAACAGTTCGATGTGGAAAACCCGCCATTTGCAGATCATGTTAGGGAAACCATTAGGGTTTTCCACATCTATATATATATAT